>Ga0164243_10001580_pt1 | contig 38529 bp, 47 predicted proteins | sample OricompcompostOP_FD_108781 | JGI IMG/M metagenome (GOLD analysis project Ga0164243, IMG submission 108781) | Organic Plus compost microbial communities from Emeryville, California, USA - Original compost - Organic plus compost (OP) | ecosystem: Engineered > Solid waste > Mixed feedstock >... | reverse complement strand
TGAGGCGATTTATAAGATCGGTTTACATGCAAAACGTCGGTTCGCCATGACAGGCACACCAACCGTTGAGCATCCCGCCGATATCATCGGTATACTGAAATTCCTGTACCCGAAGCAATACACGTCTTACTGGCAAGTTTGCGCACGATACTTTCAGATTAACAAGTCGATGCATGGGCCGAAGCCGGAGCTTGGCTGGCCGAAACCGCATCGAGAGAAGGAACTGAAGGAGATAGTTGGCCTTCTATCCGTCCAGCGAAAGCGCAAGGAAGTTATGCCATGGTTGCCGGATAAAACGTTCAAAACGATTGCCTGCGAGTTAACTCCGAAGCAGCGCAAGCTGTATGAGGAAATGAAGGAGTTTTTCGTTGCGTTGGATGAGGATACAGAAACCGAAATTGATGCCGAAAACATCATCTCACAGTTTATGCGGATGCGGCAGCTATGCCTCGATCCGCGCCTATTGGGGTTCGATGTGCGGGGCGCAAAGACGGATGCTTTAATGGACTACCTGAGCAACCATCGAGAACCAGTTATCATCATGTCGATGTTCACCAGTTATCTTCAGCTTATCAAGCCGGAAATCGAAAAGATGGGCTTGCGAGTTGGGGAGATAAATGGCGAAATACCGAATACAAAGAAGAAGCAAGCGGTAGATGCTTTTCAGGCTGGTAAACTGGATGTGCTGTTATGTAACATCATCAGCGCTGGTGTTGGTTACACGCTGGACCGATCTAACTGCGTCATTTTTACGGATCGGGCATGGACACCGATTGACAACTCACAAGCCGAAGACCGTGTTTGTCCAACGTCGATTGAGCGCAACCATGCACATGTCATTATCGACTTGGAGGGCAAGAAAACAATTGACAAGCGAGTGAACAACATCCTTCGTAGAAAATCAACGCTGGTCCAATTTATCAATGAAGGCGGCAGGGAGGCGGTTCGGGAGCTTTTATCGGAGGGATAATGAGATGGAAGCCATCATCATTGTTAAAGCATTTTTACATGCGCCCGGCGTTAAATATTTGCTGACGGTTGCGGGACTTGGAGCCGCATCGGCAGCACTAAAAAGATGGCTCGTAAAGCGCGGATATGACAACGCCGCTTTCCTCTCAGATCGATTATTCTGGTTGGCAGGCGGGGTAATTACCATTGAAGCGTTTATGCGGGCTTTAAAATTGGCTGCGGCCATATTGGAGGTATTCTAAAATGAATGAATTGTATGTGGTTGTAACGAAGACGGATGATGGCTATGCGGAATTGGAGTTTTTCACACAGCGCAAGGTTGCTGACGTTGTTACTTTTGTCGCTTCACTGTCCAGCTATCATGTGATGGATACGGGAAGGATCGTTGAGCGTATTTTCTCTGTGAACCAATATGGAAATGTCACGCATTATAATATCGTTTTCGAGTCGGGCAAATTAACTCTTCAGGTCAAAGGTCATCAGTAAAAATTTTTAAACAGGCGTGAATTTCATCGCATGTAAAAGGTGGTATCGAAATATGCTGAAGTATGAAGTAAAAGGTGATACTGTTGAATTTGAAGTATTTAAACGGCCTAAAAAGGGTGAAATTGGACTTCGATTTTATATTGTAAAGATCAATCTGAGTAAGCTTAACCGTGTAATAGAAAACGTGGAGCAAATGTACATCGTAAGTAATAGCTATACCAATTATTGTAAAGTACGCTTAAAAGATGGCCGCAAGACATTTCTCCATAGGTTTATTACAAATTGTCCTGATGATTTAGTTGTCGATCACGGTAACCATAATGGACTCGATAATACTGATCTGAATTTAAAAGTATGTACAAACTATACGAATTTGAAAAATAAACGAAAGTACAGTAAAAACAGGACTGGGTATAAGAATGTTTTTCCACTGTCAAATGGCAGATATAGAGCTTCAAAAACTATAGATGGGAATGTTTATTACATTGGCACTTTTGATTCAGTAGAAGATGCCGCTGAGAATGTGCGAAAATTTGAGGCTGAGCGGATATAAGTTATTTTAGTTGTAGCATTGCATATTTCACATGTTATGTGGTAAAATAGCTATACAAAGAACAGGAGGCGATGGCGATGCTCATTGATCGTGACAAGTTGGCAGGAATTATTGCGGAACGACTGATTGAGCAAGTGCAGCAAGTACCGTATGAATACGCTGAGCGGTTTGACAAGGAAAACCTTGTCGAATCTATCCTTGAATCCATCTTGGATAAAGAACAGAATGACATCATGGAAACCGTCATGGAACATCAGGAAATTCAGCTTGCCATTAGTGAAGCTGAAATTGAAATCCGGGATTGGAAGGAGGAATTTATTCGATGTTCGGACGAAAGAAACTTCTTGAAGCATTACGGGTTGAACGAGAGCGACTTCATATAAAGAACCTGTACATTAAGGAACTGCAATGGTCCGTTGAAGAACTGAAGAATGAGCTTCGTGAAGCCAACGTCAATTTTCTGCCGGATGAACAGCTTATAACGAATGTCGAAGTCAGGTTGACAGAACGGATTGCGGTCCTTGAGGAAGAACGGGACGAAGCCCGGCAAGCCCTCGAAGAAAAGGACAAGGCGCTTGGATTCTGGCAGCAGCAACCGGGGCGGATACGTGAAAAAATCCAGAGGTTGGAGCAAGCCAACGCTGCGCTGCTGGTGGAACTCGATAAACATACGAAATTGCTGCATTCGATCCAGCTATACATGGGCCAAGATGTTTGGAACGATTTTTGTGCCCAATACGATACAGCCCAACCTACAGCCCAAGACAATCAACACGAATGCCCGAAATGCGGGTCTGATTTGGACTTTTACAAGGGCATGGCCGAGTGTCCTAACGACGGATGCTCGTATCGAGTTCCGTATCAAGAGCCGTCTGATACAGCCCAACCACCTACAGAAGATTGAATATTAATATTCAAAGGAGATGAATTGGGATGGAACTGAAGAATGCTTCTGTGCAAGAGCTTTGGGATGCCCTCTGTGACAAGTTGGAAGAGGAAGGCAAGCTGTTTCATTGCACATTTATGGACGCACATTATGCTGGCAACGATAACTGGCATCATGAATTGCATGTGGCTAACGATGTAGGTTATTCGAAAACAGTGCTAGTTCGAAGCACTAAACCTCATGCGCATGTGGTTTATGATGGACAACTGAAAGGAGAGTCTTATGAAATACAACCTTGTTCGGGGGAGTGAGGTTCAAAGCTTCCTGCGTTGTCGTAAACAGTGGCAATTACGATGGGTTCGCGGCTTGAAGCCGAAGCGCCCGGATGGTAAGATATTCTTTGGAAACTTGATGCATAAGTTTCTTGAAGAGTATCACATGTCTGGAGACTTTCCTTCCGGCATTCGTGCCGCCCGTTCAATGTTTGAAGAAACGGACACTTCGCGGATGGAGCAAGTCGAAATTGACGGTATGTGGGATTTACTGAAGTCGATTGCATCAAACTATGCGGAAAAGTGGTTTCGTCAGGACCGTCAATTCCATACAATTGCAACCGAGTTTACATTCGCCATTCCGCTCACAAACGGCATTGCTTATACAGGTACTATTGATATCCTGATGGTGGATGATTTTGGTCAACTTTGGTTCATGGACCATAAGTGCGGCATATCGATGTCACTGTACGTTGAGCGGATTGAGATGGATCGGCAAATAAGCCGGTATTTCTGGGCGCTCCAGCAGCTTGCGGAAGGCAATGGGTACGTGCTGGTAAAGCATGAACAAGGCGATTATTGGGTGCCCGTCAAGCATTGGATGGAAGTCGAACTTACTAGACTGCCGTCGCCACATGGTTTCATCTACAATTTGATCAAGCGGGATGTTCCTTCAGTTCCCGAAATTCTGAAGAAAGGAGGAATATCGGTTGCTAAGAACCAGAATACGACAGTGGCCGTTTATAAACAGGCGTTGCTCGACAATGGGCTTGCCGTCATTACAGATGGAACTTTCGTAACAGAGGACAAGTATCAAGAAATGCTTGATCATTTGGCATCGCAGGAAGACGAACATGGCGACAAGTTTTTCAAGCGTGTTCGTGTATTCCGTGAACAGGTGGAGCTTGATGCCGCCATTCAGGAATTTTACGCCTCTGCTGTTGAGGCAGAAAATCTTCGTGAGATCATCACAGACGAAGCCGAGTATTATGCAATGCCTTACGATCCGGTTTACCGCAATATTGATGACCATTGTAAACTGTGCCAGATGAAAGAGTTATGTAAAGCAACATTTGATGGATCAAACGGCGACATGATCGCCAATTTGTTTTATGAAAAGGATGAAGAAACACTAAGCCCGCGATCCTTTGAAGTGGAGGTTTAGGTGCTATGCGAGTTGAAGAGATCGTACTTTCACGCATGGAGTATGGAATAAATTTTCACATTTCAAGAGAGTTCATAGATGATTTTGCCGGTTCAATTAGGCTCGAAACGCATATTGACAAAATGACACGCGATGCAGTAGCGTCGTTAAAGCTACAGATGGCAGGGCAAACGCAAGAACCGCAAGTTCACTATTATCCGAAAGACTGGGTAGAGGCGCTGAAGGAACGCTTTGCGCCGCGATGGCTGCTCAGAAGGTGGCCGATTAAGTTCAAGTACATTAAGTTTGAGCCTACGGTTTTATATCCGGGCATTAAACTGCCTGAGCGCAAACATTTTGTCGTGTACAAAACAAAAGAATGGGAGAGTGAATAGGCAATGTTGAAGGATGAATTTTATGTCGAAGTAACGCTTATGACACCGAGAGGACGGCATAAATGGTCCTCCGAGCATATAGCGGGATATCCTACGCCGGATTATATTGAAAAGTGCTTTACTGATGCTGAGGATGCCCTTACGGATGCATTGCAAATGCCAAAAGGGTATCGTGTTATAGCACAACACGCACAGGTCCACAAAATCTATACGCTCAAACAGGAGGGTTAATCGACAATGGCGATAAGTATCAGGAAGCCGGGAGAAGTCTTAACGCAAAAGAAGCCTACAGGGCGATCCGTTGTTTTATATGGACCACCCCTTGTAGGTAAGACAACAACGCTTGGCAATGATCCTAATTTTCGAGTGTGCGTCATCGATTTAGATAAAAATACGACAACGATTGAAGAGTCCGATAACGTAACAATTATAGGCTGCGATTCAGTCAATGATTATTTGGCTGTAAAAGAGGGAGTTGATACGGGTTTTCTTACGCTTGGTAAGGAAAAGTTGAAGATGGACTTCGACGGCTATGCCATCGACAGTTTTACTACGCTTGAAGAGAAATACAAGACGTGGGTAGCGACTGAGCTTGTGCCTAACCGACAACGGGAGTTGAAAGGGCGTTTTGGTGCCCAATCCGATTGGGAAGACTTGCAGCGTAATGAAGTTGGAGAAGTGCGTGATTGGCAGCGCATGACGAAGCGAGAAAAGAATCCCATTAACGTCATTTGGATCGGCCACGATATGACATTAACGAACGAGATGGGGCAGGCGTACGCTACGCAATTGATGCTACAAGGAAAATACGCCGCGCCGCGTATTGTATCGGCTGTCGATGCTGTCTTTTATATGTTCAAAACAGAGAAAGACGGTAAGGTTCATCGGGGTATTTTCACACAGGATAGAGGTATCTTTAAGGCGGATGCTCGAATGCCAATTGATCGCCGTGACGATCTGAAGGCGGTCATCTACAATCCGAAGTGGGGAGAAATCTTCGAAGCCATGGGAGCCGAAAAACAGGTAACCGAGGAAAAATAATGCTTGCGTTTTACGTATCACATGTAATATAATAAGAACACGACGAATAAAGGAGATGTGAGGAATGGGATTTTTCAATACGAACTATTCAGAGGTTGGTTCGTTTGAGCTTGTGCCCGAGGGTGAGTATGAAGCAGTCATTTCAGATGTGAAGAAAACAACCTCGAAAAACAGCGGTGCTCCGATGCTGAAGGTAACGTACACCATCCGCACCGATGTTGAGCAACCGGCACAGAAGCGAAAGATGTTTGACAACCTTGTGCAGATGGACAGTACAATCTTCAAATTTCAACAACTTTCGAAGGCTGTTGGTATTGCGGAAGGGTTGGACATCGAAACGCTGGAAGACTTCGCCAAGCTGATTAAGTTCAAGGCGGTTCGAATCAAAGTTACTCATCGCCTGAATGACTACAACGGCAAGGAAGAAATGCAGGCTAATGTCGCTTTTGTCGGCGAACCGAAGGAAGCATACAGCGGCGGCGATCCGAACAATGGCCCGATGGGCAATCCGTTCGACGATCCCGATGTTGCACCGCCTGATGATATTAATGAAGAGGCAGCACCGCCGCCAGCGGCGAAAAAGGCTGCTAAAAAAGGTAAGAAGACGGATGAAGCCCCTCCGTGGGAAAAGGATCAAGACGATTTACCATTCTGATTGACCGGGCCATAGGCCCATCAATATAAAACCATTATAAAGGAGAAATGATTATCATGACAGTTAACGTTGAAGCCTTGAAAAAACAACTCGCAAAGGTTTCCGCTACCAAGCGGGCAGTAGATCGCGCTGAGAAAGCTTTTGATGAAAAGCAAGACGCTTATGAAGCTGAATGTCGCAAGCTGGAAGCCCTCTCGCGTGGCGAGGAAATTGAGGAAGAAACCGACGAAGAAGCACCTGAAGAAGCCGCTGAATAATTCGGCGTAAACCAGAAGGGCGAAGGGGCAAATTCGCCCTTTTGGGGCCGGGCACAATCGCAAGATCGATGCAAGAATAGCTATCCATAGGTGGATGCGCAGCCTGTGGCAGAAGCCTTGCATCGTAGATTGTGTCGCTGGCCCCAAGCGGGCGAATTGAAAGGAGATAGGCGGCATGTATAGAGGTATGATCTTCGAGTATTTCTTTAAACCTCGCGGGCCGTATGAAGAAAATTCGCAAGGTGAAATTCCTGTCATATGCCCGTTTCCGCACGACAAAGGATATGAGACACGGCCCTCGGCGCATGTCAATCCCAAAAAGGGATTGTTCCATTGCAAAACATGCCAAGCCGAGGGTCGTTTTAACGAAGGGGGATTGTCAGAAACCAACTTTCTTGCCAAAGCTTACAACCTCACGTACGATCAAGCTTTATACCTCGAAGGCATGCTGAACAACCATGAGTTATATGATGACGATGAGTGGGAGCGCCTTCAACGCCTTTTGTATGAAAACAAACCCGCTGTAGAGTACCTAAATGATCGCGGGATCATGAATAAAACCATTGGAAAGTATTCGCTTGGATTCACTGGTGACGGTATTGGATACCCCGTTAAAATGTTCTGGCATCTGGTAGATGTTCGAACCTACGATCCGGGCGGCAAACCAAAGATGCGATCAAAACCGGGCGCAAAGCCTTGGCTGTACCCATTTGATGAATGGATTGTCGATCCGCAACCTACATTGTTCGTAGCTGGTGAGAATGATTGTCTTTTAGCTCGACAGATGGGCTACAATGCAGTTACGGTAACGGGCGGCGAAGGCACGTTTCCGAAGATGCTGGCTGGATTATTCAAAGGGCGAACCGTCTACATGTGCTTCGACTGCGATAGTGCAGGACGAAAGGCGGTCCGATCTGTAGCATTCCGATTACGGGAAGCTGGAGCTACTGTTTATATTGTCGATCTTGAGCTACCGGGAACAAAAGATGATAAGGACATCACCGATTTTGTTGTCAAGCATGGTTGGGGAACTGAAGAATTAAACGCTCGAATCAAGGCAGCGGCGTTGTACACAGGGGAGCTATACTTAGAGGATAAAAACCAACACTACCCACTTATTGAACTATGGGAGGTTCCCCAAGGTAAGCACTCCGGGCAACATCGTAGTTCACGAGTGGTTTTGTCGGGTACTTACGATCAAGCCATGCAAGTTCCTTCAGCTATTGAATGGCGCTGTAATGGAGCGAAGTTAGATGACGAAGGCAAAAGCCCTTGTTATGGCTGTCCTTTAGCGAAAGACAATGTTGATCCAAAATCGCGGTGGTGGACGCTGGATGAAGACAACATGAAGACTGTTTTACGCTTCACAGAAGTCAATGAGAAACAACAAATAAATGCAATTAATATGACACTAAATAGGCCCGATAAGTGTCCTAATGGGACAGTCCATATTCGAGCATTGCAAGATGTTCAGAAGGTGATTTTAACGCCGGATGTGGAAACCGAATCGTTAGAAGACTTTCGAGCAACAGAACAATACGCTTATGTCATTGGAACAGATATGATTGAGGGTTCTCGATATCGAGCGTTCTTTCGTGTCTTTCCGCATCCGAATAACGGACAGCGCGTGTTCTTGGTTGTCGATCACGTTGAAGACTCTGATATTGGTATCAACATGTTCAAGATGACGGAGAGTATTCAGGAGGAACTGAAGAAATTTACCGGCGATCCATTTGAGATGATGCCGCATCGAGCAGAAATGGCGAAAGATATTATCGGCCCATTTGCCCGCGACACGATTGTCAACGGTTGCGATCTTATGTTTCATTCGCCACTTAAATTTATATACAACGGCAAGATGATTAAGGGGTACCCCGAAGGCTTAGTTGTGGGGGACACGCGAACAGGTAAATCCGATGTCGCACAAAGCTTGGTTCGGTATTATCAGCTTGGCAACTTTACATCCGTCAAGCGGGCAACAACAGCCGGTCTATTGGGTGGTGTTGAGAAGCTGCCAACAGGCGGTCATAAGATTACATGGGGTGTGATTCCGCGCAACAATAAAAGTGTCGTATTTCTTGATGAGATGTCGGATTGCGGCCTCGATGTCATCGCCTCTCTAACTGATATGCGGTCTTCGGGTGTGGCGACAGTGAGTAAAGTGGCAAAGGGCAAAGCTCCAGCGAACACACGTATGATGTGGTTATCAAACCCGCGCAAGAATGGTGATGGGCATAATGCTTCTGTTATCGACTATCCATCTGGCGTAAGTATTGTAAACGATCTTGTGGGAGCAACGGAAGACATCGCTCGTTTCGACTTTATTTTACTTGTGGCTGAAGGCGAATACATCTCGCCACTTACGGAGATTACTACTAAGGCATACGACTCGATTGATTACCGCAATCTTATTTATTGGGTGTGGAGCCGAACGCCGGAACAAGTTGTATGGGAAGAAGGAGTTGAGTCTTATGTATGGCATGTATCGCAAGAACTTAACGAAAAGTACAATACGGACGTTAAGTTTTTCGGCGCAGAGGCTTGGAAAAAGCTTGCTCGTATTGCGGTGGCTTGTGCGGGGTGTTGCTTCAGTTCCTCTGCTGATGGTCAACTTCTTGTTGTTTCTAAGCGTCATGTTGATTGGGCTGCTCGTTTCCTCACTGATTGCTACGACAACAACTTTTTTCGCTTGGCTGACTACGTACGGGACAGAAAAGCCTACAACGAAACAAACGATGCGGTGAACACAATTGTTGAGGGAATGTGCCGAACAAAACCTACGGTAATTCGAGCGTTGTTAAATTCAACAGCACCGTTCCCGAGGTTCAATCTTCAGGCTATATCCGGTTTGGAAAACAATGAATTTAATAAGCTAATGGGTGAACTCAGCAGTAACTATCTGGTTACGGTGAGCGCACAGGGATTTTTGCCAACAAGGCGCTTACGTAAGGCGGTTGAGGTATATCGCAGCAATGCAGATGCAGACCGAATGATCCCATTAAGCCAACAAGGAGGTCCACCGTTTTGAACGTTGAAGACAAGCAAATTCGAATTGGCGGTAAATGGTACCATATCTCTTATGCAGAAGACCTTACGGACGCTTGGTATGAATTGGATGAAATGGACGAACTACCGCCGTGGTGTATGTGCGACGTAGAAACCAACGGTTTGCATATCATCAAAGCACGTCCATTCATTGGTGCATTCGGCTGGTCAGGACGTATTTTCGTGTTTCCGACTACATTCGAAAACGTGTCTAAGATTCATCATATCGCAAACCGAATTGGTATCCTTTATAACCACAACGTATTGTTCGATATCCATATGTTGGCGAATGTTGTCGGTGACAATGAGTATTCGTATCGATTCAAAAAATTGGGTGATACGATGGGGCTTTGCCGTCTGATATTCGAAGCCATTAGTGAGCGTGACGGCGGCGACAATTTAAAGCTGAAACATATCGGCAAGAAGTATGTTGATAATACGACAGATCGTTATCAGAAGGCGGTTAAGCAGGCCATTTCAGATATTGAAAAAGCGGATCGAAAAGTATTGATCGCTCAGCTAAAAACACATGGTTGGGGTGTTGGCCGGTTCGAAGATGCGATGAATAAAGGAACTGAAGAAATACCGCCCGAAGTCATGAACGTCTTCTCTGAATGGCGGCGTGAACATCCGCAACGTGGATATCAGGACGTGCCGATGGATATTATGTTGCCGTACGTGGCTGTTGATATTGCGCTTGTTGACCGCATTGTCGAAAAGGCATTGCCGATTATCAAGAAGCGTGAGCAGGAGCATATCATGGAGCAGGAATTTGAGTTGCTACCGCACACATGGAACATGGAACGACAAGGTATTCCAACAGATGTTAAATACCTTGAAGAATCCGGTGAAAAGCTGGATGAATATATTGAATGGTTACAAGCGAAAATGGAGGACCTTGCTGACCGCGAGTTTACTGTTGGACAGCATGCAATTATTAAAGACATCTACGAAGAACGGACTGGCGTTCGCCCGGATTCAACGGACAAGAAGTTCCTGAAATTTATGAAGGATAAAGGCGATGACCTTGCTGAAATTATCACAACACTTCGCCGGGTGGAGAAATGGAAATCAACCTACATCAAACGTATTTTGGGTAATGTGCATGACGGCAAATTCTATTCGACGATGGGACAGTTCAATCCAGTTTCGGGCCGGTTTTCTGGCGATGCACAGCAGTTTCCCCGAGACGGAATTAAATGTGAGATAAAGGAGTGTCCGCTTTATGGGCAAGAGCTATTCACACCCCGCAAAGCTTTTATCATGCGTGGATACTATATTGACTTCTCACAAGTCGAGTTACGTATGCAAGCCCATTACACCTTATATTACGGTGGAGACCTCAACCTTTGCCGGGCATACATGCCATTTAATTGTAGACACTCGATTACCGGAGAACTGTTTGATTATACGACAGTCGAAGGGCGATCACGTTGGAATGAGTTTCGTAACGATGCTCCCAAAGGAAAGCATTGGGAAGAATTGCTGAAAGAAGGCTTCTCCGTTTGGCATATGAAAGACGGCAAAGCGTGGAAGCCAACAGACGTTCATAGCGCGACGACTTGGCGGGCACTCCGAATCATGGGCTTTGTGCCTGAAGAGATGGCCGATAAAGAGTTGAAGTGGTGGCGGTCAAAAGGCAAAACGTTCAACTTCATGCGGAACTATGGTGGTGGTGATCATAAAGCGGCTGAAACGCTGGATATCACACTCGATCAAGCAAAAGCTATGAATGCCGGTTACACGGATGCATTCCCGCTAGTTATCACCTATCAAGACGGCGTTATCGCGGCCATGCGTCAGAAGGGATGGGCGCAGAATATGTCAGGCCGTCGTTATTACCTGACGGAACATTGGAAGTTCTACAAGGTAGCAAATTATCTGATTCAAGGATCGTGCGCCGATGACCTGAAGAAAAAGATGATTAAAGTAGCGAAGTTTATTCGGGAAAACAAGTTGAAGCTGCGCATGGTTCTGTGCGTTCATGACGAGCTTCAGTTCAATTGCCCTGATCCGGCTGAAGATTGGGCGATTTGGGAAATCAAAAGAATCATGGAAGATGCGCCAAATATCAATGTGCCAATTGTTGCGGAAGTGTCGTTTTCAGACACAAATTGGTACGAAAAGGAACCTGTATTGGAGGCTGTATAAAATGACGCTTGGAAAACGAATCAAAAAGCTGCGAAGACAGCGCGGATGGTCCGTCGAAGTCTTAGCAGCTAATGCAGGTATTACACGCAAGACATTGCAGGAGATTGAAAATGGAGTCCGCGCCGGTCCTCGACTTGACACCTTACAGTTGATCGCAAAGGCGCTTCACATAGAGCTTTATAAATTATTCAAGGAGGAAGAAGAGTATGAACTTATCGGAATTGGTGACTGAGGCACATCAAAATGCGGTGAACAAAGGGTGGTGGGACGATGAGCGTTCGTTCGGCGAAGTCATCGCCCTCATTCACTCTGAGGCATCTGAAGCGCTGGAGGATTTCCGTAACGGACACACGGCTACGGAAGTTTGGTACGAACTGAAAGAAGGCGATGAGGTTGCCTACTCCGACAGGCAGCTATTTGATCATTGTAAACCGTGCGGTATCCCATCCGAATTGGCTGATATCTGCATTCGCGTGTTCGATGCCGCAGGCCGATACGGCATCGATCTGGAACAAGCGATCCGGGAAAAGATGGCCTACAACGCTACCCGTCCGATCCGACATGGCGGTAAAAAATTGTGATGCATCGTGGTAATTATATTGAGCTTGTTGAATCACAAAAACAAGCGCTGAGAGCGCCGTTTGTGAAAGGGGGTGAAATACACATGGTAGCTAAAAAGGCTGATGAAAAAGAGGCCGAGATTCAGGATAGCCTCGATCAAAAGAATGCGCTTATCAGCAAAGTTGAATCTGCTGATTCGGTAGCTGAACTGAAGGATGTCCTCATCGACATCATCAATGCGCAATATCCATTCTAAACGGCTTCTGATGGATGACGCTGAAGCCCTCTGGAATATCAAGTCGATACTCGACATCCGATATGATCCAAAGGGCTTTGGCGTCATGTTGTTTCTTCAGATACGACTTCACAAACTCATCGACTTTTGCCTGCATTTTCTTCGTACTAATCACGGTCCTTTGGACTTCGACGAGAACAGGGCTAGGTAAAGAGATATCACGGACATAAGCATCAGGGCGAAAATCATCATTTATCACCGGCTCCACTTCAAAGACTTTGGGTTGTTTCAGGCCAATGTATAGATCAGCAATGGCGATGAAATGTGATATTTTATTTGACTGCGGGTGGATGATTGACGGGTTCGGCATATATAAGTATGGCCGATCCCGTACTTGAGGAATCTGAAGAATATACCCATCTCTGGCAAGCCGTTTCAGAACGCGATTGATGGTGACGACTGGCCGGGCTACTTCAGGACAGGTCAGTGAAGCCAGTTGATCCCGAGATAAAACTCGGAAGTGCTTCAGGAGCTTCAATATCCTCTGATCGCGGAGCATCATCTTCAGTTCCTTCCTCCTTTCGGTACGGCTCAAGCAACGTAACAACTTGTTCCGGTGACATGTAGGGAACCTGAACTTTTTCAAGGAATCCATCGAGCAAATAGGCTCGGCCCTGTATCTTCCCAAGGTGCGCAGCCTCAGGCGAATCCAGTATAATCATGGAGTTGGTTTCGTCGGTGGTAGAAAAAGCAATCCTTGTTAATATATTGGCCTTTATTCGAGGCTTCAAAACATCTTTGGCATCGGGCCGCTGGCTAGATATGATCAAGTGAATATCGAGATAGCCAGCGGTTTCAGCCAATTCAGTCACCGCATTCTGAATTGCCTTGTTGTCGGCAAAGCGCCCGTATTCGTCTATAATGATAAAGACAGGCTCCATTTTTTCATCAGGGTACCGTTGTCTAAATTGCTTAGCATCAACCACATTTTTCTTTGATTTTAACAGCGACTTTCTACGTTTAGCTTCGTCAAGTGCCTGCTCCAAAACAGCCAATGCTTCACGATCCGTTTCAGCAACTTCAATGTGCGGAACACCGCGAAACATGTAGAGGTCTGTAACTTTATTATTGATCATCTTTATCTGCAAATTTCCGTCTAATGAAAGTGTTAAATGCGTTGCGATCAATCGGATTAAAGCGCTTTTTCCCATTCGAGTTGCCCCTCCGGTAAGCAAATGGCAGCATGTTTCATCTGAGAAGTCGAGGAATCGGGTGCCGAATGGTGTCATGAGCGGTACGGTGAGGCCGTTGCGGGGTAGTCGATCCGTGTAGCTGACCTTTTCGAAGAAGGGCGCATAGCCTAGGGTAAGTTCACAGGTAGCACCGAACACATGTTTCAGTTTGATCGGAGCCGCTACAGCCTGCTCCATACCGGGCAGATGCGATTGGAACTTTTCAACCGTCACTCCGTAGGGTAAGGTGATTCGCACCGCATACGTAGCGCCGTGGCGCGTAATCCGGCGCACGGAAACTTCCGGTAGCTTGCAGGATCGGAAATATCGCACAAGCTGTTTCCTGATGATCGCTTTCGGCCTGTTCTGTATCAGGCCCACTCCTGACGCTGCGACAAGCGCCGCGCCTGCAAGGGTCAACATGATAATCGCCTCCTGATATAGTGTATGCCGAATATATCAGGAATATGTTGACATGCTATGTGTAATATGCTATATTCAATATACAAACCGAAAGGGAGATGTTAAAATGGAACGTGTTGAAGAACTGGAGAAGGAGCTTGCGGACCTTAAAATGGTTGCGCAATGCACAGATAAGATTGTCGAGGTACTAGGCGGTACGCTTGACAAAGTTGTAAAGACTGCGCTTATAAGTCTTCGCTCAGGCGGCATTGCAATTCCGCACGAGAAGGCTTTAGAACAGATCGTTATAGAAGGAAAGAAACTCGAATCTGCTTTTGACGAGTTGAACAAATGGATGGAAATGATGGAGTTGATGGATAGTGGTACATCTGATAGCCATTGATCCTAGCGGTAATTTCCTCTCTAAAGAAGGGAAAGGTACTACAGGCTGGGCCTCGTTTGACAGTGACGGGTCGCTCATGAATTATGGGGATGTGCGGGCAAAGGAGTATGATACAACGGAGAATTATTGGGGAGCTATCATCAGTAAAATTATGGCTGCTCATCCGAAGATCATTGTTTGTGAATCTTATCAACTTCAACCGGGTAAAGCAATGGCGCAGTCGTGGTCTGATCTTGAGACACCGCAACTCATCGGAGCTATCCGGCATATTGCTTGGTCAAAGAATGTAAAATTTATCTTTCAACCGCCATCAATTAAGCCTCGTTTCGCAGACCATATTCTTGTTCGAATGGGTATTGCAGAGACAAAAAACAATAAGATTTTTATGGTGCAAGGAATGCGATCCAACGATCATCAGCGAGACGCAATTCGGCACGGTCTGTACTACTTCAAATATGGGGTGAAAAAATGAGTGATCCAATCAATCCAAGTCATTATAGACAAGGCGATGTTGAATGTATTGACGCAATTGAATCGGCTACAGCAAACCTGAAAGGGATTGAGGCGCATTGCACAGGTACGGCGATCAAGTATTTGTGGCGTTGGAAAGAGAAGAATGGCATCGAAGACTTGGATAAAGCTATCTGGTACATTACCCGATTGAAAAATAATATTCAAACGCCTGTAAATGAAATTGAATATGATTATTCAAAAATAAGGTCAGACGTAAAAGACAATCTACTCAATTATGCTTCACAAATTACGGTAAATAACATTATGTTTGCTATTGCTGATACGCACCCCTACTTGTCTTTCAGTATACGCAAGAAATTAGCAGATCGTTTGTACGATGACTTCATGAAAGAAGCCTCCCGTTAATAGGGAGGCTTTTCTTTACTTTGCATTCGTCAGGCCGTTTCGTTTGAGAACTTCTTTCTGAAGCTGGCCCTTCTTGCTGATGTAGTTGTTCTTCCACCATGCCCAAACGGATGTAATGATCGTGAACCCGGTACTAACGATGGTATCAACAGTTTCATCCTCAATCGGTAGTGGCGACTTGCCTGCTGCTGTCAGCAATTGATTGATCAATGCAATCGCGAGAATGATCGTACGAATAATGCTTCCTTTATCCATTCTTTTCGCCTTCTTTCTTCCAATAAATATAAAGCTTTTTCTGTTCAGGGTGCCATGTGTAGGGGATACCAAGCGCATCCAGTAGCGGAGCGTAGTCCCCCCGAACGCGGTCATTCTTCAGTTCCACATCAATGACAGTCGTATCGTTAATAACCGTCTTTGGTTGAGTAGGAACTGAAGAAATCACAGGCTTCGCGTTCAGGTTCCAAGCCCCAAAGTCTTGCGCCAGCGTCCGGTTCAGGTCATATGAGAATCCGTTATATGTATGTCCATTGCTGTATTGAATGAAGTGGGCTTTCGTGCTGACTTTACCGCCGCTCCACGCATAGGTTTGCCAGAACAACTCAGCAGCGTTACGCTTTGCCATTTCTTCAATGAATCGATAGGAGCCGTAGCCACCTGACCGATAGTCTTTTCCAAGCTCGACAGCAACACCGCGCATGTACTTTTCGACAACCGTCATTTGATCCGATTGTACATCGAAATCACAAGCGAAGTAAGCACCTGAACCTTTTGGAATACCGATCAAGGCTGCTTCTTTCAGGAAAGCTTCGGCATCAGCCATACCGGCATCCTGCCCTTTAAGCATTCGGTTTGCTGTTGACTCAAAGACCGCTACGATATCCAGACCGGCATCGTTAGTAAGTTGTGCTTCTTCTTTCGTCAGGCGCTTCCACGCCATACTTTGCGGGACTACATAGCGGGCAACAAACTTCTTGCCTTGTCCTGCAAAGTATGCGGCATCCGTCTTTGTAAGCGGATGGGCGCAATCAATACCTTCAACAGACATGTTAACCACCCAAACCTTTCTGAATAAGTGCAAACACAATGGCCGCTGCGCCGGTAATGAAGGATGTTATTGTTGTGCGCCACAGCCATGTTTGCGTATCTTCAAGCTTTTTAATTCGGCGCTCTTGCTCCAAATAGCGAATTTGATTGGACTCCTTTAAGGCATCCATTTTTTCACCCAAGCGCCCAAGCTCAATACGAATTTGCGTTAGCGTCTCGAAATGCATGTCGTCGGCCTCCTGCGACACAGTTTTAACCCCCTTCCTGATCAGCATCAACTGTGATTGGATACCCGAACGGGCTGACTGTGCGCCCAACTGCCTCTCCGGGATTGCCCGTCCCTGCTTGGTAGGCTGCTGATCCAACACGGCCCAATTGACTTAAGCCATATTTGAGCCAAGCTTGCGGGTCAACACCACCTTGATATTCGCGCTCGTAATCAATCGGTTTATTCGTGAATAGGTTCTTGTTTGTAAGTACCTCAATCGGTATTTTACCTAACACGTTTGCACCGCTGGCGAGGTAGCGAAGCGGGTCCATACCGGAGTTCCCGAAGATGCTGTTCAGGTCATTCAACGGCAAGTTAACGGGTAATTGTTTGTTGCCGAGAATCCCAAAGTAAGACTCGCGGGCAAAATCAGGTCCGTCCTGTCCTTCCTGCGACTGCTCCTTCAAAGCGACATACTGCTTATAGAATCGAGGGTTTTGCATCAACTTCTGTATTTGAAGCGGCGCATTATTCTTCGTCCAGTTCCAGAAGGGAATGAGCAGGCGGGCCACACGATCAGAATGTGTCAGTTCGTGATAGTTGAAAAGGTACTGACGAACTGAAGAAGCAGCCTGCTTCGGCGAACCTGTTTTTCCCAGAACATCGACGTAGTGTGCAAACCGCGTGAAGTTTTCGGCGGGCTGGCCGTACTTCTTTTGCATGTAAGCCGTGAGCTTGTTGCTGCGGAACTTCTTCTCCAGTTCTTCAAACTTAGTGCCTTTCCCACGATCATTTGCCTTGATGAAATCGGAGTAGAAGTTTTGATGCAAGACACCTTGTTTAATAGCCGATTGAAATACCTTTTCTTCAGCCGCAGACAATGTGCCTTTCCGTGCCTTATCCATCAACGTTGAAGCGCGGGCATAGGATTTCACACTGATACCGGCAAGCGCGTTGTTAAACAGGTTGCCGATATAATTGTTCCAGTAGTGGGAAGGGATGGTTGTAACAACCGTCTTCCACATGTTCTGCGCGGCTTCAATTTGATTCACAAATTTCTCCATACCTTTTGAGGTAAAGATGCTATCAACCCGCTTCATAGCATCCAGTAGCTCCGTATGTACATAAGTACCCTCTTCTAAGCCCATCGCTTTTGCTTGCGAGGTATCAAGTTTTGTATACTTTCCGGTGCGAATAGCTTCAGGACTTGCAGAGAATTTTTCAGGCGAGATAACAAGTCCATCTTCAGCGAAATCGTCATATAACTTCTTCATCGAAGTGGATCGTATCCATGCAGATGCCCGCTTTGCCATAACTTTGAATGGATCGCGCTCGAACAGGTTCGATATGATCTCGATTTTATCATCAATTTCTGCAATTTGTTCAGGTGTAAGACCGGCCTTATTTTTAGCATTTGTTAGCTTAGCGATTGCATTATCCACCCGAGCCAAAGTTTCGAATGATTTACGCTCCTTGTTGAAGTTGTTACTGGCCGAACGGCCAATTAACTCTTGAAACATCGGATCGTCCGGGTATTTGGCACGAAGCTCGGCTAATCGCTCAGCCGATAGGCTATCGCTGAATACGTGCGGAAAGTACCCTTGGCGTAATGACTTCAGTACACCAGCAGCAACTTCTTCGCTCCCCATCTGCTGCAACATAGCCCGCATGCGGTCTGCGATCTGAATCATTTCCGGCGTAGCATCCTCTCGTTTGAATGCACCAGATGACGGAAATTCGCCTTCGATCAGATATGGGATAGCCTGCTTCTGTTCCGTGGTTAGATTCTTACCGACCTCTGCTAAGTCGGATAGCTCCTGTTCGAATTGCCGTTGCTGTGCATGGATAGCGTTCTCTGTGTCACGAAGCTTATCAACGCCTTGATTCGCCAGCCCTGAATCCCGCGAACGAGCAGTACGAGGATTGAAGATATCTGTTACCCGTCCAACTGCGTTGCCTACTTTCGACCGACCGCCAGCACCTTGCACATACTTACTAAACTCAAACTCAGGTGCTTTAATCGGTGTTGTTTCAGCATCAACTATATTCCGACGCTCTGGTGCCCGAGTGCTACGTCCTGCCGAAAAGGCTAATGGCTGATCGCCTTCGATGCGAATCGGCCCCAAGTTAATATCGGCTATTGGAGCGATGCTAGAAGCTGAAGAAGGTACGGCTCCGGGATTGATTAGCTCACCCTCTTGAAAAACTGGCCGTGGGCCTGACGGATTTACACTACGAACCGCGTTTTGCGCTTGAAACTCTTGAAAGCGCGGAATCTGTTCACGCAGATGATTGAACTGCTGAACATTCAAGTCTTCAAGCTTGTCTACCTTATAAAATTTCTTCAGGTAGTCTTCACTTTTGCCAAGCTCCCTCGCAATTTGTCGTGCAGTAATCGCACCTGTTGTGCCGATTGCTTGTGGAGTGATTTTTAATATGTCTGGTTTGGTACCGAATTGTTTTGTGATTCGAGTAAACGGAACATCAAAGTTAATAGCTGCATTTTGTGCCCGATTCTGAGCGGCACGAACAGCATTTTGGATGTCTTCCGCTACACCAGCAGTTTTTTGTGCGGCAAGACGTTCAGCCTGCGCTACATCCATGCCTTGATCGGTTAGCTTTTTTGTTAATTGCTCGGCATAATAAGTAGGTGCTTGATCAAGCTCCTTTGTTGCCTTAACACCAAGCGACTTCGCTGCATCTTTTGCGGCCTTTACGCCAGCAGATTCTCCAGCTTTAACCAGTGATCCAGCACCAAATGTTGCATATGTAAGAGGATCGAAAGCAACATCCCCGAGGAAGGACACCAACTTACGGGAACTATTATTCAGTTTTGCGCCTATGTAATTGCCGAGCGATCCTGAAAGGTCTTCGTTGGCTTCGCCCCATCCAAGATTCCCAAGAATCTTATCGAATCCAGTGTGATCTTGCAAGGCTGCGCCACGTTTCGCAGCCCCAAGTATACTACCGAAGGAACTGTGCTGACCATCTGTTAATTCATCTAACACGTTGACGGCTGCATTCCGGCCACGATCAACTTGCATAAGTGCCCGCTGCCACAAAGGAAGACCTGAAGAATCAGATGCGGCGGCAGCGGACGGTTTTTGTGTACTTCCAAAGACCAGATTGAAATCAATCGGCGCTCCGATATCAGGCCGATACGGTGTAGTCGGAACAGTGGGGAGGGGTGTTGGGTTATAGGTGTAGTTCCGATTCCCACTTTGCGCAAGCTGCGCGATCAATTCATCAAGTGTTGCCATACCTTACCCCTCCCTATTTCCAGTACCGAAGTACGTGGTCAATGTATTGCGGATCGCCATACACCTTGTAGCCTTTTGTTGACTTCTGATAATCTGAGAATCGTTGCATAGCCTCACGCACACTAGAGATGTTATTTTTCTCCATGTAAGTGATGACACCCGGCCCCATATTATAAGCAGCAAGGGCCTTCTCTACGCTGCCGTATTTCTTCAGATAACTACCGAACATCTCTGCGCCTTTTGCGATACTTTGCTGCGGCGTAGCATTCTCCATTCCATTAACTTGTGCGACGTTACCGTTGCTGATCCCGGCCCCAAGCGAAGATTCCTGTTGGAGCAACGCTTTGTAAAGGCCGGGGTCAATGTTATTCGCCTTTGAAACTTGGTTAATTTCATTTGCATATGTGCCCGTTACTCGGCGGTTATCCGAGTATGTTATCGCGCCAGCAGCAGGGCGTTCTGCTGACGCACTAGCGTTTGGGTTTATCAACCGAGATATGCTGTTCAAAATGTTGTTATAAGTCACAACATCTTGATCATTATCCGGCAGCGTTTGCCCTTCAGGCAGCGTTGCCGACTTTTGTTTCAGGCGTTCACCAACAGCGTCAAGCTGCGTCTTCAGGCCAGAAAGCACCATCTTATCAACATCGGTTTGTGCATTGTTAATTGCCTGCTGCATCGTGGCCGAATCCTTCGCCGTTTGCTGCGCGAGTTGATCATAACCAAGTTGAATCCGGCTGCTTTCAAGCTGGTTGTTCGCCGTCCAATTTGCAATCTGTGCTGTAAGCTCAGAACTTTTTAGCCCTTCATTTGCTTGATTGCTGCGAATCGTTTCAGCCAGCTTCAGATAATCCAATGTCGGGTTGCCGTTTGCGTCTTGGCCCATAATCTGCGTCAATTGAAGGCCGTAATCGGACTTTAATTTGTCGTAGAATTGGCGCTCATCGCTATCCAATCGCGCATAGAATTGTTGATCACTCTGACTCATCTTGTCGTACTCAATGCGTTCCTTCGACGACAGTTCCTGATAGAATTGCCGATCTTGCTGATCCATCTTGTCATATTCCAAGCGTTGGTCAGCATTCAGCTTTTCATAAAATTGACGGTCTGCCTGATCCATCTGCGCGTAAGCAAGTTGTTGATCGGCATTCAACTTGTCGTAGAACTGCTGTTGATCAGTACCCAGCTTATCGTATTGGAACTGAAGATTGGCCCGGTCACTTGCGCTAATCTTGTCGTAACCAATCGTCTTACCAATCAAGTCAAGGAATTGGTTCGCCCGAGTATCCAAACGATCCTGCGCTTGGCCGTAAAGCTGCGAATAAATGTCATCGGCCAGCTTGTTCTGATTGATGCCCGAAAGCTGTGCGTTTGCTTCAGCCAAACGTGCACCGTAGTCGGAGCGAATTCCGGTTGTATCTGCCTGTGCTTGACGACTCAGGTTTGCGAGATTCCGACCATTAGCCAGCATCAATTGGGTGTTCACTTGGTCAGCGATACCGGAGTTTGCAAGACCGCGATTCGCGACACCTTGTCGTGCAGCGAGGTAATCTTGAAACTGCGTGTCTTGAAGGTCTTGCCGAGCGTTCGCAAGGTTCGCATTTACTTGACCAAGTGCGGCATCCTGTCCACTTACAAGGGAGTCGATCAACCGCTGGTATGAAGCCCGCTGCTCATCGGCTTGCGCTTTCGCATCTTCTTCAGCTTGTTTACGGAGTTCATCTTCCTTGATTGCTTGGCCGTTCATAATTTCCATAAGCTGTTGAATCAAAGTGTCCGTTGTATCCGGCTGTTGCGATTGCTGATAAAGCTGCTGCTGACTCTGCATAAGCTGCTGCAAAAGCTGCTGCTGTTGCTGGTATTGTTGCTGGTACTGCTGTTGGAATTGCTGGTATTGATCACCATATGTACTTTGCTGATTCATTAGCTGGCCGAACAGCGCTTGAAGTTCCGGTGACAACCCGTTCGATGCTCCTGCACCCGGAAGGTTGTCCACGCCGAGCGTCCCAGTGTTCATAACACCATCTGAATTGGTATTGTAATCCGTAGGCTGCGATGTTCCTCCGGTATTGCTACTGGGCATGTTTTGCCGGTACTCTTGCAAACCAGCCGAATTCAGACTTGACACCTTAGCACGTTCAGCATCGTTGCTTAACATATCATAGTATTGTTGCGCCTGCTTGCTGGCGTAGTCAATTCCCGCTGTATTGCCGCTGGCTTTGGCCTGTTCTGCTATATTTTTCCAGTAGTTTATCTCGTTATAAGGATCAACCGTGCCTGTTACTGCCACACCCGCTCACCCCTTTCAATAGCATCATATCACATATTATGCCAAGTGTATACAGGCAATTTTATGGAGTTGTAATCAAATCCTCCCGGCCATGTGCAATCAGGTAAGCGTCAATACCTTCCTTTAAATCCGGGCGGCGCTCGATTACAAAATCGTAATCTTGCGCCCCTTCGATGATACGACTTGCCATGTATGCTGCCATTAGAACCCACCCCCATACAAGATCATGTCGTCAAGCGCTGTTTTTACAAGGGACAATTCATTCTTCAGTTCCTCTACCTGTTCTGTCAATGGCTTCTGATAGACAGGCGGTTCTTCTGGCGCATTTGGATCGGGGTATGAGAACTGAAGAAGTTTCGTCTCGGGGTCTACCCGATAACTTGTGCATTCCATGAAATCCTGTTTGTACTCTCCGTATGGCAGATCAATATGCCCAACAGCGTACGGAAAGTATTCGCGGAGATCAGCATAGGTGTCATAGTCTTGCTCGACGGTAGTCGGTGTTACATCCCCCATCCGTTCGCCTGTATCAACAATGACGTTTCCAGTCTCAAGCTCATAATAAATACGTCTTCCAATGTTCATTTTGTTGAACCTCCTACCATGTTATGGCTTGCCAGCCAAACGGCTGGTTAAGTGATGCAGCGCCTGTTGTGAAGTTGAATCCAGAACTGCTTATAGAACTACCGCTGTCTGCTATCGATAACATGTTGACTGAATTACTTGTGCTATAGAAAAAGTTAGTTGTGCTTATAGCGGAGTTATAGTCGGATCGAACATAAGGTGTAGATACTTCCCATATCATTACAATTCGCGGTGTCTTAGAAAACCCTAAACCTGTAACAACTACTCTATTATTCGATCCATTTGTTGTGGTACCGGATGCAGATTCAACTTTGAGAGCATTGCCTGTTACACCAAATATATTCTTTCCACTTACAATATTTGCGGCAATCCAGTCACCATCAGATAATGTTACGTAATCGTTTGTACCATCTCGATAACCGGCAGATGCACGGAGACGAAGCGTTGTGCCGGAAACTGCTGAAGCTACTGCTGCCGTGTCACCTGCTCTGTCAGGCATTGTTCCTGTAATTTTTGATCCATTTACATAGGCAGTACGGCCAGTTAAAATCTGTGCTGCTGTAGCATTCGCGTCGCTAGTAAAAGTTCCGGTTATACCAAATAAATTTTGTCCTGTTTTTATATTAGCTGCTGTGAACTGTGCGTCTGTAATCGTAATATTTGCACTATCGCCGTAAAACGCGCTGTCTGGTACACTTAACTTCAAAGTCGTACCCGAAACTGAAGAAGCATCGGCTGCGTAATCGCCGGAATCTCGGATCGTCATCGAGCCTTGCAAACCGAAGATGTTTTTATCACCCCGGATGTTAGCTGAAGCGAAATCGCCATCAGATATTCCGATTCGAGCGCCTGTACCATAAAAAGCGCTGCCGGGTACACTTAACCACAACGTATTCCCTGATACTGCGGAGCCGTCCGCACCGTAGTCACCCGTCTCTCGATTACCCATCGTACCTGTGATTTTTGCGCCATTTACGTAGGCTGTTTTTCCGCTCAAAATATTACCTGCTGACGCATTTGCATCAGATGTAAAAGTTCCAGTCACACCGAAAATGTTAATGCCGGTTTTAATATTGGCAGGGGTAAAGTCCGTGTCGGCAATTGTGATGTTTGCAGCAGGTGCATACTTCGCTGTAGCCGGAATACCCAGATACAGTGTCGTTCCTGACACAGCCGATCCTCCAGTAGGATAGTTTCCTGAGGGGCGATCTACCAATGTTCCCGTCAGTAGATCGCCCGTTGCATTGATGAATGTTTTACCCGCCACAACATCTGAGACGACTGCCGTACCTTCAGCCGTAACCCCTGAACCAATACCGTGTGTAGAAAGTACGTAATCGATATTCATTTACAGTACCTCCTGCGGAATTTTTTCAACAATGATTTTGTTCGCGTCATAAACCAAGGTCCACTCAATCGTTTTTGTAATCGTTACACCATCAACATCATAGAAATCCCATGTATCAACATGGTATAAACCGTCCGTTAAGTCTGATAGCGTAGATTGCATATACAGTGTGTCATCAGGTAGATAGAAATTAACAATCGTATACTTCTTGTTCGTCGCATCATAACTGCCAAGATCGGCTTCGGATCGAAGAATTGCTTGATGCGCGTATACATCAGCGTTATGCGCCTCAAGCTCAAGGTTTTGACCGACCAATGATGGGTCAAGTTTCTGCGCCGTAACTGCACCATCTTGTATCTTTGCTGTCGATACAGAGCCATCTGCAATCTTCGTATTCGTTACAGCCCCGTCTTGAATCTTGGCTTCAATAACAGCATCATTTCCAAGCAATGGACTAATGATCGCTCCGGGGCCGATCTTTGCGCTCGTCACGCTGGCATCTACAATGTTTGCTGTAGTGACAGCGTTGTCTGCCAACTTTGCTGCCGTTACCGCATCGTCTTGAAGTTTGCTGCTTGTTACATTTCCATCAGCAATCTTCGCTGTTGTAATTGCTGAATCAGCAAGCTTACCAGTAGTCACAGTCAGGTTCGCAATCTTGTCCGCTGTTACAGCGGTGTTTGCAATTTTACTTGTCGTAACTGCTGAATCAGCAAGCTTACCTTCAGTCACATTGAGGTTAGCGATTTTTGCAGTCGTTACTGCGCCATCCTGTATCTGTGCTGTACCAATGGAGTTGTTGGCCGGAACGGCAGTTACCGTCAGCACTCCGGTAGATGTATCAAGCGCAAGTTGGATGCCTGTTCCTTGCTTAACCTTAATGAAATTAAAAGCAAGATCGAAGTTCTTTGTCTGCAATACATTACCGGCACTATCGTACACGGTAAACGACTTGATTAGACGATCAAAGTTATCGTTTATTGCGGCACGAAGCATCTCGTGATCGGCTTCGTATAGCGTCGCTGTAACGATATCACCGTCGTTCCAATCACGCATTGCACCGTCGTTAATACGTCCCATATTTGCCCTCCTTTTGAATATTAATATTCAATATTACGGCTTCTTCAATTTAAACTCAAGACCGAAACCAAACAGTTCAAAAGGCTTACCACCAATCGTATGAAATTTCAGCTTCACACGACGGCACTTCCCTCGAATCGAAGTCTTCAAAACTGACAGATAAACCTCGCCCAAAACCGACTCACCGAGTTCCCAAAATCCAAGTGAGGAACCACCCCGGAAGTGAAAATTTGGAGCCGTAGTATCATGCCATGTGACGAAGCCTGTTACCGGATCGACTTCGGCATGGCCGGATTCTGGTGTCAACGTGATCACATTATCAGCCTGAATGGTTAGGTATAAATCTGAAGAAAATTCTTGATAGGCGCGGGCAAGCAGGTATACTCTCTTCAGCTTTTTGTAGTTGAATGAAGCCGATAGATCATGCGACTTCGTTTCAATTTCCATCGGATAGTCCGTGCCTGCGTCTGTAAAGACTTCGCGATCATGTTTCATGACCGATCCATTTTTTGTCAGATTATAGCAGTCATCACCGTAGGTAAGGAACTGAAGAATATTCAATTTATCTGACTCGTCCCTCGCCCACACACCGGCTTCAAAGTAGTACCGATACACCAGCTTTTTATCCGGGAACGCCAGCCAGTATTGGTTGTCATTGAAGGCAGCGCAAGCGTTCGTATCAACAGGCAATTCTGACCGAATGTTAGCGTCAATCCGACCGACATTCATTGTTTCCAGACGGTACGGATTCGGCTTCAACTCTTGCGCCCCTTCATGCGACAGAAAGTACACCCGGTTTCCGACTACTTTCGCTGACCACGGCGCGATACAACCTATCGTATCGTTGATGACGTAGCGACCATAGTCTTCAGGCGACTTGCCGGTAAGCGTCTGGATGCTCGTCTTAGAAAAGAAAACCAGCATATCCTGAAAACGTACCGCCGAATTTAATGGCTCCTGCCGACCAATGTCGAAGTTAATCGTGTTGTTCGTCGGAAAGTAGTACGGATTTTCAAGGTCCGATATGTATAGATGGTAAGGCCGAGACGGGTCACCGTACAGCAAGATTCGGTCCCAATGTAACACGATATGATTACATTGATGAATACCATCCGAAGGTAAAATACTAGGCCGATCCGCAATCGTCCGAATTTGAAAGCTACCAAGCACATACTGTTGTGACAACTCCGGCTCCGCTGAATCACCTGTCTTGCGGGCTGTTACACGGATGTCATACTGTCCAACAGTTGTGAATGTAAACGCATGTGTTTTATGACTGGCGGTCCAATCCTTTGCCACCGTATAACTCGTGGCTGAATTCATTTTGTACTCCCATTTATAGTCGATTGTACCGCCATATCCGCTAGGAATTGCGATGTAGGCGGTCATATCGATAGGTTCGTTTAGTGCCCCATAAGAATATTCAGGCCGGATACCAATGACTTCAACATTCGTGCCACCAGCTACGCCGTCTTGAATGAACCCGTCCGGGTCCTCAGCCAGCGCATTCGTGCCGATATAAATACCTTCCATAACAGTAGGCATGTACGGATCAACTTCACGCGCTTTGAATGTACTGGACTCTATGTAAAATTCGATCAGCTTTGTTCCGGTTGCTATGTACAATGTCTCACGATATTGAACAGCTTCAACCGGCCTTATGTTCTGTACCAAAATCGTTGCGTTATCCAAGTCTTTAATCGCAACCTCTACCATTGTGGAGCTTCCATTTTGCTTCACGAATAAATGTCCGTTGATTATAAAAACCATATGCGGATAATCCTGCCCTTCCTCGTAGAAGAAGAACATGCCTTGAGCCGCGCCCGAATGGCTGGTAACGAGAGTGCGGCCATAGCGCAATCGGGCTGAAGCGCGACCGGAAAGGTCTGCATTGGTCATCACCGGATATTCATTCTCGCGAAGGCGTTCATTCGTAATCTCCGAATTCAATCCACCGGAGAAATCGACAAACGCCTCAAACACTTTTCGCGCCGGATCGACCTCAATATTTTGCCGCATCTATCGTCACCATCCTTTCGGGTAGAATGCGGGTGGATCGTTCCAAACATCATTAGGTTCCCATAGAATTGTAACCTTATCCCCGTCTTGAACACCACCCGGTATAACGATAATTCGAGGATCATCATAGACAAACTTTTCATAGCCATAAAATTGAATGCCGTTGACATAGACTTTCATCTCTGTAAAACGAGGCGAAAATCCCTCTTTTGTGACCAAAAAGTCAGTTTGCCCTTGCGTTCCAGTGAATTGAGCAACATTACTGCCTTGCTTATCAGTCACCGAAGCTTCTACGTGCTGCACAAATCGCGGAATAGCTTGTTCGAACTGAGAAAGCAGGCTGTTCTTTTCTTGAATGGATGAGTCAGCCGACTTATACATTGCAGCCGCATAGATGACCGGCATCTCATGAAATTTAGCATCGAAAGCAAAGCTGTCAGAGAGTGCATTCGCTGTTGTAATATCAGGATAATCGATGCCGCATTCAATCGACATTCGATTTTTGCCCGCATTAAACAGTTGGACCGCAATTGCTTGATCAGCTACGTCATCGATATAAAACTCAAGCAAAGTAATCATTTCAGAGAGAACCATAGCTACCCTCCTTACGTAACTGTAATCGTTGTTTCTGCCGTAATTGCAGACGCCGATCCAGTCAATCCCCCCTGTGTAATTAATACATCAAGAGGACCTGTCAGTGGCGTTATTGTATACTCACCGGATGTGACATTGTAGTCTACATCAGCAACGTCCGTTACGCCTGTACCAAGCCAAATAGAAAACTTCTTCGTTACTAAATAGCCATTAACCTTCATACTGCCGGTATCAGCAACAGCCCATTGCGGGTTATCTAATGCCAAAATCGGCGGTCCCCACATCTCTCGCGTTAAACGAACCGGCTGATTGGCGTCTGGACTGGCATGCAACCATCGCGGGTCATCGCCCGGATCGGTAACACTAAGCGTATATCGTGTATTTGTTACACCGTCCATACCATCGGCCACCATCTGTGATTGTATAACAGGTACGTTTGTATCAGCCGAGTCATGGAACATAAACAGATGACCTCCAAGCAGATTGACCGGGATTGCAAACTGTGAAGCGCGGGATTGATAATTGCCCGGAACTGAAGAAGGTGTCCCTCCGATCCATTGCTCAATGCTGGATCGCCGAGTGGGATTGGTTACATACCAGCTATCCTCATCATCGTATCCATAATCAGCGATACCAAAATGCGATACCATGACGTTAAAATAATCAGGAAATTTAGCTGCAATGCCGAACACGTTTCCACCGCCACCAGAATATCCAACAACATTAACATTCGCCGGGTTTACGTAGTCAGAAAAAGCAGCCTTCACGTACTCAACAGCGTCGATAATGTCGTAAGTTTCTCGTCCGCAAGTGTCGCGAGTCCCGCCCGCTCCGTTACGTCCGCGCATTCCTACTGCTACAGCAAACAAGCCATAATTTGCCATGTCAGTCATAATGAAGCTTGTCATTGTTGAAGCGTCTTGATCATAACCATGCATCAAAACAACGATTGGCAAATCTGTTTCGCGGTTATCAAAAGCATAATGTGCATATAAGTTATTGATCGAATCAATTGAACTTGTGTAACGAAAGCCTCCGCGCACTACCCCCTCTACCGGACCAGCAGCTTTGCCGGGGTAGTAATGGACACCAAACGGGTTGTAGTGTGTCATTATCTTTGCCGCTCTACACCGACACGTAGATTGCCGCTTGTCGGGTTTGTTGTTTTTGCGATCTGAAGAACCAGCCACCCAATAGGGCCAGCATAAAACACCGTCAAGTCCTTGCCGCCCGGTCCAAACTGCAAGGGTGCAGACGAATTTAATACTTCAGCAGTTACAACGGCTTGAGCAAACAATGGACCACCGGATGTAGAGATATTGATTCCATTAAATTCACCATTAGCATCTGGCATCAACCATCCAGTTACATTAACATCTTGATTCAGATTGCCGGTCATATTTACTCGAAAAGTTCGATAGCCCGCCGCTGCAATTGGAACTGCAATCCATGTACTGCCCGAAGTAGAAACCCCTTGAAAACCAAGAAACTGCGCAATTTGCGACGTTGCAATTCCGGCGTAAAGTGTCGTTCCATTGGCAAGCGCACTTTCATCCGTGCCTTTCGCAAACAGCCAGTCTGATACATCGCCTTTTATTCCAGACGCGCCACCATACCCGTTTGCATACCCCCATGTGTAGACCGAACCGGCCTCTACTTCCTGAACGCCTACATTATACTTTTTTTGAGCCATTCTTCTGAGCCTCCTTCAGTTCCAAAAGTAGTTGATTCATTTTGCGCTGTTCCAGCAGCAGAGCATAAAGCATTTCTTCCTGCTTTGTTGCCAATGTTCCAAACTCCGTTTTCATGGATTCACCACCCATTTAAAAACCCCCTAGCAGCTAGGGACTAGGGGGTTTTGCTATGTATTGATAATTACTCCGTTACAATTGCTCCAAGTACGCCGCGATGGTCCGACCAACCATACGAGATACGGAACCGGCCTTTGTACTTCGCTTGATCGGTGTCGAAGTCGTTGGTGGACTTGAAGTTCAGCCGTTCCCGCCAGAAAAAGTTCAGTTGATGCAGTTGGCTGTCAAGCAACCACCAGCTATCTGCCATCTCATCGCTCAGGTAGTCGAGAACAACAACTTTGAAGCGCCCGCGCATAGGGTTATGATCCAGTTCTGCGAACGTTGCGCCGGTAGTTCCCGCAACAGGCACGGATGCCGTTTTGGAAATCTTTTCAGCTACGAACTCATTTTTACGAGACACAGCCAAGATGTCAGGTGTCATCTGAATCTTCAATCCACGCTCATCCACTTGTTCAGCAGCCAGCTTCAATGCAACCTCAAGATTCTGCTCAGAAAGCGTCAGGTTGCCGATTGCATTCGTCGTGGTACCGCCGTCCAGCCGAGCGTGAGTACCGATCAAAGCCTCACCTTTCCAGTTCCTAGCCAGCGCCGTAGCCGAATCATTGAAAACTGAAGCAGCCTCATCTTCAATCGTCGAACGTGCAGCGCGACCAAGGGCTTTCGGCATCTTGCGAATCTGACCGTACATCTCATCATCTACAAGCTCTTTCTCGACGATGAAGCCCTTAGAAAATGTCGAGTGCTTGTAGATTACAGTATCGGTTGTCGTCGGGTCTTCGTATTGGGTGCTGTCCGTGGTACCCTTCTTATTCCACTTCGAAAAGCCGCCCATCCGAAGGTCCGTTTCCATCGCTTTCTTCGAGGAAAGGACGTTAAATACCTGTGTAAATTGCGTCGGCTTTTCCTTATACGACTCGAAGAAAATCTTGCGCAATCCCGGCTCCAGAAGTCGGGCATAATTACCCTCATGAATCATGGTATGTATACACTCCTTTCCTTATGTTTAATTACAGTATAGTCGAAGCTTTGTTCAGCCCGACCATAGCATTGCCGTTTTCCAGCAATTCGTGTACTTTCAGGATCGTATGCGTTGTATCAGCGACATTCATCTGATAAGTACCGTCAGACGCAACCGACACGCCATAAGACAGCCCCACATTCGGAGTGCCGCCGACATAACTAACCTCATACAGCGCCAGCGGGTTCGTGCGGATTTTGCCCTTCTTTGTAGTTTCAGTCGGATGTTGCAGCGTCGGACCTTCGTACATACCAAGTACATTAGCATCCGTAGCCGTAAGCGCTGTGATCACACCGCCAGACGACTTCACCAGATCGTTCTTCTTGGCCGAAGCGGCGTATGTGCTGTCAATTACCAAGTCTTCGACCGGCATAGCAGCATCGCCGCCAAACGTTTTACGAAACTCAATCATTCATGATTACTCCTTTCGTCTGGTGTCATATTTCTTGTACTCAGCTTCAGAAATACCGAGCATCTTGGCCGCATACCGTTCATCGGCAGTAAGCCCTGTGTCGTTCGACTTAACGCCAGTTGTCGCCGGAGGAACAATCGTTTTTCGCCCGGACATTTCTGCCAAAGCTTCCTGTTTGGCCGCTTCCCGGATTCCCTGTGCAATCTTCTTTCCATGCAGCGCGTATACCGCTTCTTCAAGCGGCAGGTCCACACGCCGAAGGACCTGAAGCATATGTACACGAGATTCCTTTATGTCATCTTCGGTAAGCATCGGAAATTCAGTAAGCAGGTTCTTGGCTTCTCCATCCATGCGGCGGTTCCAGTCATTGAACTCAAGTTCAACAATCTTGGCTTCGGCCTCTTTCAACCGGGCTTCACGCTCTTGCTCCTGCTTCAGCCGCTCAATCGGAACCCCTGTTGCTTTTGATTCCTCAGCGAGTTTTTGCTGCTTCAGTTGCTCCAGCATTTGCTCCGGTGTTACCCCGTACATATCGGCAAGCTGCTTGGCAACTTGGAATGCCGGGTCCGACTCCTTAGCCTTCTGGATTTCAGCCTCAAGTTGTTTCTGCCGACGCTGCTCCGCATATCGCGCATTCTCTTCTGCCGATTGTGTAGGCTTCTTTTCCTCTGGCTTATCTTCGATAACAGGTTCAGCGGGGTCCTCTTCCTTCTTCTCTATCTCGTCGGGATCGGCTCCATCTTCGTCGATTTCATCGTCTTCATCTTCTTCCTTACGGATGCCTTCCAGCACCTTTCGAAAGTCAATGTCCTCATCATCAACGTCATCTTCAGTACCGCTGACTTTTTCGTCATCGATATCAGAGGCATCGCCTTTGTCATCGTCGAAGTCAATCAGCCCGTCTTCATTCGGATCGCCATCAGAGAATAGTTGAAGGTCAAGGTCCAACAGGTATTTTCGATTTTCCATGTGCGTACTCCTTTGCCTTTTTGCGCGTGGCCCGCGAGGTTTGAGAGCTTATAGGCCGATTATGGATGTAATCCAACGGGGCACCCGAACGTACAAGCTCTACTATTCAAGCTAAGTATACAACATAAATTTTCTATTGACAATACCTTACACAAAACTTTTTGAATACATCCTAAATGAGTTGGGTATACTAAAGGAACTGAAGAAGGAGGGTGGTTGCTTTCAGCGGGAAAATCCATCTGTATGCAGGCATTGGCCTCTGGTTGTTACTAGCAAACGGCGACTTATTTTTAAACCCAATCTTGTTTCTGCTTGGCTGTATTCTACCGGATGCCGACCACCGACGATCCTTAATAGGCAAAATTTTACCCCTCTGGCTATGGTTTCGGCACAGAGGGGCGGTTCATTCGGTATGGTTCATGCTGGTTTGCTTTGCAATTGCAGGCAGCTTATGGCATCCCATGGCCGGTATCGCGCTGGCTGCTGGCGTGTTTCTTCATTTAATAATGGATTCCTGTACGCCAAGCGGTGTCCGCTGGCTTTAAACGACTTGCCAATCCTCAGCGAAAAGATCAGCTTGCGATGCCAGCCAGCCGGGTTGCCATTGTTGTGCGGCAGTCCACATGGCAATGTACGGCTGGCTGTCCAACGGCGTATCTTCGCCTATGTGTTTAGCTGTTCGATCATTCACTTTTGCGCCCGGCTCCTGTGTATTGTGGGGCGGCAGATAAAGGGACGGCATCATGACAATCCACATCCCCCTGCCATTCCAGCCTGCGCGGGCGACTTTATTTCCATTCTTCAGTTCAATCAACGCTTCTCCAAAATTCATGTTTGCATCTCCTTTGAATATTAATATTCAACTTAGCTACCTTTGCTCATTGCCATCATGGCCGCTTGGCCGGTAGTACCTTGCGGAGCCTGCGCCGGTTTGGCCGCATCTCGCGGACGTGTGCCGGTGCGCTCCGTCTTGCCCTGCTGGTCAATAAACTGCTGCGCGGCCTGCTGTGCGATCTGAAGAGCTTTCTGCTCGTTCATACCACGCGCCAGATTTTGTTGCAGTACGTGGGCAATTTGTACCATGATCTGCGCCGATTGCAGCGCCTTTTCCTTCTCCATCCGCGCCCGATCTTCTTTCATCCGATCCATGATAACATCCTTCATATCGAAGTCTTGGAATCGAAGCCATTCTTCCGGCGTGATGATAGGTGGATCGTAGTTAAATTGTCCTTGCTTTTGCATCAATTCATCGGCCTGCTGTTTACGAAGCGCTTGTGTCGTCGGAGCTACTGCATAAATGTCCGACTTACATATCCATTGCATGTTGCGGATTGTGCTTTTATCCAGCGGTTCGTAGGTGTCATAAGATGCCTTGTTATTGCGGTCAAACGTAGTGATCGGACGTGTGTCTTTCCACTTGTACATGATGTGCAGAATAATGAGGTCTGAGATACGTTCTACAAACTCGTCAATCTGAATCATCTTATCCTTATCACGAATCGTTGCACGTTCGATCAAAGCGTTAACGCCGGTGGAGGTTGTCAGCGATCCGATAGATTGGCCGGTATACGCTTCGTTGATACCGACCATTTCTTTAATGTCATTCTTCAGCCGGTCCTCCAGTTCGAACAGCCCTTTCGGGATGTCATCCGGCTTCAATACATGGACCGACTTTTGCGGATCGACGTTCGACACCCAAACCTTACCGGGCATCGTGCCCGTACGAGCCATCTCCTGTGCATTAATCCCCGATTCTTTCAAAACAACTTTCTGCGAGTTTTGATTCAAAACACCGATGGTTGAGGATGTCTGCGACGTGCGATTGATGAGCTTCTGATTTTCGAAAATATCCATCGCTGTTGAATTACCGAAAAAGCTGTTCTCTTCTTCTTCGTCATACAAGATTGCAAACGGATATTCAGACGGCTCATAATCCTCAATTCGATATAAAACAAATTGGCATCCTGATATGTAATAGGTGACATTTACTTGCCAACGGCCTTGCTCGTTTACAAACCGCTCCCAATGTGCATGAAGGGTCACCATCTCGTCGCCGACAATGTTCTGGCTTGGCGCATTCGATAGGCCATCTTCGCGGTCTAAAATCTCACCCGTTTCAACGTCCGTCGAACCCAACATATCAATCGTCAAATCGGCAAGTTGTTTGCCCGCATACTTCTTAAACTTCTTGTTATTCTTGATCTGCTTCAGCGTCAAGTTATCTGTGATGTCAATGAACTTACACTCATCAATGCAATAGGCATCCGGGTCTGGATGAAATCGCGCAATCGGAAAACGTTTCACACAAACGCGCCCACGAAACAATGAATTTTTACTGCTGCCTTCCTTATAAGTACCGCCTACAAAATCATCATCGTTATACACGAAAGCAATTGCCGTGCCTTGAATGATCGCTCGGTCAATACAACGTCGAATCGTGCGCGGTACACGCTCCGACTGCCATACGTATTTATACGCTTTTGACAGCCGCTTCATGTCCTCTTCGTACTGCTGTTCAAGTGCGGTGTAATGCGCTTCTGGAATCGCGGATGCGAGATTCGCCCGTTTGATCGTTCGCACATATCGAATATAGTTTGTGACCGGCTTTGGAATCCACGGCGGCAACGATTGGTCTACCCATTGATCGCCGCGATCAAACTTGTCGAGCTTGTTCCATAATTCACGCTTCTTTACAAACGCCTGCTCTGACCGGCGATAACGAGCATCCATGTCACTGATTAATGTCTTCTGTTCTTCGGCAGAAAGCTTATCAACATCATTCACGGCAGAATCTCACCCCCATGGTAGCTTACATCATCGCTATCTTCAATCAGTTCTTCACGCTCCAGCCGCTCCGCATGGCGCATCGCTTCCAGCCATTTTTCCTCTTCCTCTGAAAGCTCAGGAGAAGCTGAAGAATTTTCCCCTTCGACTTTTTCGCGATACAAGACAATGGATCGTACATCCTTCAGCGATAAGATACCGACCGATAGCCCCACATAAACTTGATTGTCGTCTTGCGTCAACTGAACAACCAGCTTATCGTAATCCGCATCCGATAAATGGTATGACAGGTACGTGCCATCAGTGTAATAAATCGTATACAAACGTCCTTCCGCTGCCATAAACAGCCTCCTTTACACGTAGCTCAGATAATCACGACCGTTTTCGTATTCGTCATCATACTCATCATCGTATACACTATCTTCATCTTCCTTAGTATACTTCTTTGGCGGCTCCCCTGCAATGGTTTTTAATTGATCGGGATCATCCGGCAGACGAGCAAACCCGTAGCGCATAGAGTCCATGGCATGGTCATTCTTCTTCTCCGGCTTCTCGTCAGGATTTTTCTTGTCATCCATCGATAATTCCGGGTATTTATAGCCTATGCCTTCGCGGGCAAGATTCGGGCATTTGTCCTTGAGAATCACCCACTTACCGCGATTTATGTACGAATTAACCTTCATTAAACCCATGTCCAGCGAATTGTTTCCTTCCGAAAAATAGAGGCCGTACTCCTGATAAATAGACTGAACAGACTTACCATTAATGGGGTCTGTTTTATTGCGTATCGATGGGTCAGCTACCATAAATTGAAGACGACCTGAAGAAATTGCATCGATCTTCGGCTTGATAACCGGCGCATGATCCGGCACCAGACCGGGTTTATAATACTCGTCGTAGGTCACAACAAGGTTCCGATCCGGGTCTATTGCGCTCCAATATACGGCTGTTGGATTACGCAAGCCGTGATCCAAATTGACGAACTTTACCCACGAGTCCGGGATGCCCGGAATGCCACGCTCTTTGAACCAATCAGCAGACTCTTTCAAGCACTTCGCAAAGTTCGGATAAACCATCATACTGTTACTTGTTAACCTACATCTGTAGGCGGGCCGTCATTTCTGCGACCTCTGCATGTTTCCATGCAGATCAGACTATATCTTCATAGCTGGTTAGGCTATGCACAACCATCTAGTCGTTACGGATTTCTACACATGTCACTAATGAAATCAACCTACAATGTGTAGCTTGTCCTCGGCATTGCCTTCGCCATTATGCGGTCAGGGTTTCACCGATTTTGTTGTGTTTATAGAGGGCAGGTTTTCGTTTACCCTCTGCATGCTCGAAACTACCATTCATATACCGCGCAATCCACCAATCCGGCTTACCTGCACAGTTCAGTTCAATGAAGTCTGGCGGTAGGTATTTATTCAGCGACGTCTGCCATACAAAAGTCGTAATAAAAGGATTATAATTAGCATGATCGGGATGCTCAGGATTCGCTCTTGAGATATTGTCAGCAAAGACATCCTTAATCCATCCCAAATCAGGGTTAGAACATACCATAAACAGGCGATCGTGTACAAAAGGATCGCGCATTCGAGTAAGAAGCTGGTCATAGATTGAACGCTTGATACCAGACGCTTCTTCCATGTGGATAAGACCGGCATTAATTGACCGAATCTTTTCCTCATCGTCTGATGGAATCGTGTAGAAAACAAACCCGTTAACAAGTTTAATCTCTCCATCCGATTTATTATAACTTTCGATCAACGGCGGCGGGCAAACTTCATGAAAAAATGTCTTAAGTGTTGTCCGTTTAAGCTGTTGTAAAGTGGGTGCTGTGAGCAGCCCGGTCCCTCTCGGATTGTTCATCGCCCGTAAGAAGATTTCTGCTAAACTGGTACGCGATTTTCCTGAGCCATAGCCCCCGAATACACCAATGACTTGAGCTTGTAAACGCCATTCTTTAAGCTCATCATCCCACACTTCAACTATTGGTACTTCGTGCATCTTTTGCTGGTAATCTTGCGGCACATATGTAAGCTCAATACAGCCACAAGCCGGACATTCCAGATAAGCAATATGGCCGTTCATAGGAACGACCATTTCAGATGTGTGACAATTTTTACAAATCAACGCTTCTCAACTCCCCTGTTGCCGCGCCTTTTTCTATCAGCCATTTCAGCATGATCCACGCAATAAGTTCTGCCTCGTAATCCTTACAAATAAAGCCGAATCCAATCAATTCTTCACGGACATGTTCTGCCAACTCATGCTGTCCAACTGCAATCATAGGCTTGCCCTCCCATCGGACTTGCTATATTTGCTGATCAGTTTTATTTACTCGTGCTTGTACTCGCCTTCGGCTGTTGCTGCGCTTTGGTCATTCCAATCTCATGTTGACTGGATAAAGCTGCGGCATCTTTTGCTTCTTGGTGCTGCTGTTGCCTTGCTTTAAGGCTGGCGTCGAGTTCGGCTTGCTCGTTCGCTAAACGGAGCTTGTTCGCGTGCTCGGATTGCTTGAGCCGCATGTCCTGCTGCATCTGCGCCTGCTTGATCGCTGCCTCCTGTTGCATGATCTGCAATTCCATTGCTGCCTTCTGTTGTTCGATCTGCATCTCTTGCTGTGCCTTCGCCATCTCGATTTCCGGATTCGCTCCTGCCGGTTGTTCCGTCAGGCTCTTGTACGCTGTCGCTAGCGTGTTGATACCATTTGCTAAAACGTCGAAATCGAGTTCCTTGGCCTTCCCTATCGATTGCATCATGAACTGAAGAATGCTCCCAGCAACGTCCTGTGCAGAAGCAGCCGGTGGTTGCTGCGGCAGGGCACCGGGCGGCAATAGCCCGTTTTGCGAAGTCAAAGTCGAAGGAGGTTGTGTCGATGATGGTCCCATCATCGGATCGCCGAACCCCCCGAACTGATTCGTCTGTTGAAGCGCCGCTATCATCTCCGGCGTCGGTTGATTCTGTGCCAATATAACCCCTCCAATTCTTAGTTAGCCAAGGATACCTTACAACCTCTTTCATCAGCGCCACACCGCCATTCTATACCGTCCCTTACACCCGATTACCGGGCCGTAGCTCCCGTCAACAATATTGAAATCATCGTTCTCATAAACCGGACGGATTTCAGGAAGCACCCGCATGAATACGAACTTCGCGCCTTCAGAAGCTAAAATAAAGGATTTCATGATTTCATACCGAACTTCATCCTCCGTTTTGCCTTCGAACCTGTATGTTGTAAACGCCAACGCGCCGAAATGGTCCATAAACGGGCCTGTGTCAAACTCGCCTGTTGTTATTGGCACTTGCACAAACGCGGTTGCGCACTTCGGGAGCCTATCAAGCATGAGTATAAATTCATCCCATGTCTACATCTTTTCTCACCACCTTTGGCCTTGAAATTTGATGAAGCACAATCGTTTTGTTGGCATCCCCGGCGTTCAGAAGGCCGGACATTTCCTTCAGTTCCTTTGCCGCCTGCACATTACCGCCCATACCTTGCGACACTAAACCCTGCATGGACTTTCGTGTC
>Ga0164243_10001579_pt1 | contig 38536 bp, 38 predicted proteins | sample OricompcompostOP_FD_108781 | JGI IMG/M metagenome (GOLD analysis project Ga0164243, IMG submission 108781) | Organic Plus compost microbial communities from Emeryville, California, USA - Original compost - Organic plus compost (OP) | ecosystem: Engineered > Solid waste > Mixed feedstock >... | reverse complement strand
CGACGTCGCTATCGCGCGCAAATTGCGAGCGTGTGGCAGGCAAGCGGAAGAGGAGCGTGATCGAGTGGTGGATGGCTTGGCGCAGTTTGAAGCCACACTCCATGGGGCAAAGCTGGCTGGAATTGTCCTGGACTACGATGGCACGATCGTCGCGACGGCCCGCCGCTTTGAAGCAATCGAGCCCGCGATTACCGCGGAGCTTAATCGACTGCTTGATGCCGGTCTGTTGCTCGGCGTCGCCACGGGGCGTGGTAAGTCCGTTCACGAAAAGCTTCGCGCTGCGATTGCCCAGAAGCATTGGTCACGCTGCATTGTCGGCTACTACAACGGCGGTACTATCCGATCGCTCGAGAAGGGCTGCGATGGACTGGTGGATCTCGCAACTGATTCGGCGATTGGTGCGGCAGAAGCTGCATTGCGGCGTGCGCCGGAGCTCGTTGGTGCAACGTTTGATGCTCGTCCGCTGCAGATAACCGTCACGCGATCGGAGTCCGACGAGCATGGACTCTGGATGAAGGTACGGAGCATCCTTGAGCGATCGAAGCTCGGAGCTCTGAAAGTCGTGCACTCAAGCCACTCTGTCGACGTTGTCCCGTTTCATGTCTCGAAGGTGGCGGTCGTCGAGCACATGGCGCAGTGCCTAGGTGCTGACGAGAGCGCCGTACTCAAGCTAGGTGATCGGGGACGATGGCCTGGAAACGACGCCGATCTCCTTGCCATGAGCCATGGGTTAAGTGTCGATGAAGTATCCGGCCACCCAGGGTCCTGCTGGAACCTCGTACCACTCGGCCTTACTGGGCCCGCGGCTACCTTGTACTATCTTCGACGCGTTCACGCCGGTCGCTACAACACTGAGGCCTTGGCCTGAGGTTTTGGGGATGGACGACAACAAGGGATTGAAGATCCTGGGTGAAACACTTGGATGGAGCAACGAGGAAGCTAGAACGGAATTCCAGTGGCTAAGGATGATGGCGGCGATCAAGTACGACGACTATCGCGATTTCCTGCCAGGGATGCGCTTTCTCGAGAACCTCGCTGGTTGGTTGCAGCAGTTCTCGCAGCTTGACGAGCGACGCGAAGCATACAGGTTGCTTCGGCAGCGGCTCATATACGTTTCACCGCCTGAGATGCAACGTCTCGTAGAATTGCTGTATCCGTGCGTTATTGAGCGGCGCTTGATCCAGATCATCGCTGAGCGCCGCGGAATTCCCGAGTACGTGGTGCGTGTCGATCGGGACGCGCGTGCCGATTTGGATCGCCTACGGCGTCGAACTCTGATCTTGGGTTTGAGCGATGGAGCAAGGATCGACATCTTGAGGCACAGTACGACGCGTATTCTTTCGAACGAGCAGTTCGTGCTTCAGACCCAGGCTGATCTGTTCAAATGGAAGAGTGTTCTGGCGGACCTTCAAAAAGAACAGCCGGCCAAGGAGGGAGAGCCCAAGGCTGCATTTGAAGTCGTCGTATTGGTCGACGACTTCATGGGTACGGGCTCCTCGTTCCTGAGGTACGACGCCGAAGAGAAGAAGTGGAAGGGCAAGCTGTGCAAATTCCTCGCATCGCTACAGTACGCGATGGATAACGTGCCTGTGATGGCGGAGAACTGGCAGCTGTGCGTTCATCACTATCTGGCGACGGAAAAGGCTGCGCACGCGATGCCGGAGCGAGAGCGACAGGCCATCGCAAGTCCTGGCAAGGAAGTACCACTTAAGCGTCCATCACACTACACTTTTGGAGCCAAGGTGCCCGACGAGGTCTGCATCAGCGCAACGAAGCCCGACGACTCAGCTCTCGTGGCTCTTACGCAGAGTTACTACAACACCAAGATTGAAACCCGGCATACCAATGTCGGTGGTGTCAAACATCTGGGACTTGGGTATGGGGGTTGCGCACTACCGCTGATACTCCATCACAACACGCCCAACAACTCGCTCGCGTTGTTGTGGGCGGAGGCTCCCGAAGGAGTCGATGATGCTGGGAGTCCGCAGCGAGAAATGCGTCCGCTATTCCGACGGCGGCAGCGTCATACTGTATGAATCCTTTCGAGAAGCGCGCTACGGAGTACATTCGCGATGACGTCGCATTCTTGCCGTACGTCACACCTGAGCCGCTCGTCACCTATCTGGAACGGTATGCAAAGGAAGACGTACTATTCGACCGGCTGGTCGTCATCATTGGCACACCGGGCAGCGGCAAGACGACGCTCGCTCGACTGTTCCTACTGCCCACGCTTACAACCTTGCTGCGGACGCCGGAGCTGCCGAGCCAGCCCGCACTGATAGACGCTCTTGCAGCGTGCAAGGCGATAACCACGGATGGGACCCCGGTTCCGGCTGTCGCCGGCTGCCGCATTCCGCTCGAAAGTGACTATCGCGATTGCTGGGAGCTGCCTTACACAGAAGACATCCGGCACAATCTTTTCTGTTCGCTCCTTCAGGCGCGCACCGTCCTGGCATGGTTGCGTGGCATGGAGGACGCCGGCTTCTCGATGTCAGAGGTGAGGCTCATTCCGCGCGCGGATGCTTCGGCTGCGCTCGAGGCCATTGGTGGCGAGTCTATCGAGCGAATTAGAAACGTAGCACGTGAGATTGAGCGCGATGTGTATCGCGTCACTGCAGGACTTCTCCCTCCACCGCCGGATCAACTACCCGCCGGTGCGACGGCAGCCTATCACCCCTTCGATGTAATCGAAGCATTCGAAATCCCATTTGGCACCGAGCGCCTTCGCGTCAAACCCCTTGTGATCTGCGACGACGCGCATTTCCTTCATCCGACGCAGCTTGATGGTGTAGTCAAATGGTTCGCTCGGCGTGAAGTCCGTGTGGCGCGTTGGATGCTCACTCGCATCGATGCATTACGTCCCCATGAAGTCTTGCGCCCAGAAAATGGGCTCGGCGATGCCGAACCCGGTTTTAATCGCAGCCGCGAGATGGCGCTGATCTGGATGCAGAGCACCGGAGATCGCGGTGCGAACCGCCGAGCTTTCCGCAAGATAGCGAAGGACATGGCTGGCCGCTATCTGCAGCAGATGCCCATCTTCGCACGCCGGAATCTCATAAGCCTCGAGGAATTGCTTGAGAGCACTGCGCCGCCGTTTCCCGCGGGCAAGTTGAAGCAGCTGCAGGAGTCGCTTAGCAGTGGGCCACGGCGCGTAGTAGGGGCGAACCGCAGGCGTGAGATCGAGGAACTTGTCGACTCCTATCTCGGGAGCGAGCGGCGCAAGGCAAGCGGCGCTGCTGCGCCAGAAGTACGCGCGATGATGATTCGCATATTGCTTGAGCGGTATCTGAAGCGCGTACCGCAAAACTCGCTCTTTGATGATGCGATCGACATCGCGCCGTCCATGCCACTGCGGGCCGATAGCAACGTGCGCAATGCCGCCGAGATGCAGCTCTATCACGACTTCGGACGGCCGTATTTCTACGGCTTCGACACGCTGTGCGATTCTGCGTCGGAGAATGCGGAGAAGTTCCTGCGGCTCGCGGGGCACCTGGTTGCTCAACTGGAGACGCAGATTATTCGCAACGCAGGAGTGAAGCTCGCACCAGCCGTACAAGACAAACTTCTCAAAGAGCGAGCAGCACGCATGCTGGAGGACGAAGATCTTCCGGAGCGCGCTCGCGTACTCCGTTTATGCGAAATGATCGCGCGGGAGTGCCTAGTCGTCACGCGTGAGCCCAACGCGTCGCTCGGCGAAGGACCAAACGCGTGGGGAATCCTGCAGCCTGAGTTCGACACGATTGTCACACGCCATCCTGAGCTGGCGCGTGTGCTGCAGAGTGGCGTCGCCTACAACATGTTCTCGCTCGTGCGCGACTACGGGACTAAGGGACAGATTTGGTGTCTCGTGGAGTTGAGTGGCGTATGGTCGCTCAAGGTCGGGCTTGGGTTGGCGCGGGGCTGGTTCCTGGAACGCAAGGTTGATGACCTGCTCAGGGCGATCCAACCGGATGCGGGTGATTCCCGGTGAGCACTTGGGAAAACGGCGTGACCCATGGCGAGGATGCGCCCTCGTTCATTCAAGAATATTTCGCGCGTCGGGACCGACAGGTTCTCGTCATTGGCGGCGCAGGCTTCGATCCTCGCTCGACGGTGGTGACAGCTTCGATCGCGGCGGTTGCTTCACAGCGCCGTGGTATCTACGTGCGCGAGGAACGACCGAATCCTGCCGCGGAACTCCTGAAGCGCGCCGAAGCCAATGTCGCAAGGCTCACGCAACTCATGCCTGGGTGCCAGATCGATCCTATAGAGATCTTCGACAAGGATGACGGGGCGGTTGTCGGCGCGAAGCGACTCATGCGACGGATCGCTCCGTTGATGACAAATGGCGGAGTGCCCACGGATATCGTGCTCGATCTCAGTGCATTGTCTATTGGTATCAGTTTTCCGCTGGTACGCTACGTGTACGAAACGTTTGGTCGCAACGGGCCAAACATTCATCTCTTTGTAACCGAAGATCCAAATCTCGATGCCGGCATCTCTCCGGAGCATACGGACCAGCCAATGTACGTGCCCGGCTTTGATGGTGATGCGGCGCTCGATCAGCAATCTCATGCCACGCGTCTGTGGATACCACAGCTCGTGCGCAATCGCCGTGAGGCCCTGCGCCGCATCCATGACTTTGTGCACGCAGAGGAAACGTGCCCCATCCTGCCGTTCCCGGCAAGGAACCTGAGGAGTAGCGACGAACTCCTGGAGCACTACATCACGGAAATAACAGACAGCTGGGAAGTCGACCCGAGAAATTACATCTATGCGGCCGAGCAGGAGCCGCTCGATCTCTATCGCACTCTCCTGAGGCTTGATGATGCCCGCAAGCGCGTCTATCAAGCTCACGGAGGCTCTTTGCTCGTGCTGTCACCTATCGGTAGTCGAGCGTTGGCCCTTGGCGCGCTGCTTGCGGCGCTCGAACGGAATTTGCCGGTGGCCTACTTGGAGAGCATCAGTTACGCTCTTCCTGCGACCCCGCCCCCGGCGGAACCTCATGCGTGGCCGACAGTTCATATCTGGCTCACCGGTGAAGCCTACGCTTAGGGCCAGTGGCATGGACATTAAACGACGCTCTGATCGCTCCAATCGCACCCGCCGAATCGCAGGTGCGGGCTTGCTCGCGCTCGATATAGTTCTTTGCGAGCCCGACGGACCGGGAGCTTTCGCATTCGCAGGCGGCACTTGTGGCAACGTGCTCTCGATCCTTAGCTTCTTGCGCTGGACTGCGACTCCAATTGGGTTCATCGGGGATGATCCCGCCGGCAAGCGTGTGCTCGCTGATCTTTCGACTGCTGGGGTACGCGCGGCCCATCTGGTCCAGACAGGGGACTGCGCCACGCCCGTATTCATCCAGCATCTAATACGAGATGATGGTGGTAGGCCACGTCACACGTTTAGCACTGTCAGTCGTTGTCCCAATTGCGGTCATTCAATTGGGGGTCTTGAGAAGCGGACGAATGAAGGAGCCACACCAATCCATCGATTGACGGCAGCGGATAACGTTGACGTGTTCTTCATGGATCGCCTGTCTGATGACATCTTGTCATTGGCTGAATCGGCCAAGGCACAGGGCGCGCTTGTTTTCTATGAGCCTTCCGCGCAATCGGACGTGCGGTATTGGGACGACGTATTTGCACTCGTAGACATCGTCAAATACTCGGCCGATCGATTTGAGGAGGATCAACTGGCTCCCTTCTTGGCGCGCCCAACTCGGAACGACCTGTGGGAGGTAAGGACACTTGGTGCGCGTGGACTCAAGTATCGTCGACATCTTAGGAAGGCAACTGAGGCGCCTCGATGGGTGAAATCAGAGGCGATTGCCGCCACGCGTGTTGTCGATACATGCGGGGCAGGGGATTGGTGTAGCGCTGGCCTCCTGCATGGCCTGGCTGCCTTCGGCAATGACAGTGCTGCTTTCCCGAACGCCGTGCGCCTTGGTCAGCTGCTTGCGGCGTGGGCCTGTGCGTTTGTTGGAGCGCGAGGGGCAATGTACAGCAGCAATCGCGCTGAAGCCTGGACAGCAATCAAGTCGCTCGTCCAAAGCGGTGATCTCGACTTGTCACGCCTGCCGCTTGCGGCACAGATTGCTCCACCGAATGTCGGTGCTGCCTCTTCATGCGTGCCCGGCCTTTGCGCTGATGCTGAAGCTGCCGAATCTTTAGCGTCGCGCCGTCGATAGGGACGTAATCAGCTCCTCCACGTCACTCAAGAGCCGCTTGACGGCCGCCTCACCCGGTCCCTCATACGACGCGAGCCTTGCCATCGCAGGTGTGACCTTCGCGGCTACGGGGTCATTTTTTGCAATGCTATAAAGCTTCCGAAGAGCAGGCGTCCATCTCGCGTCAGATCGGTTGTTGAGGGCACGCGACACAGTCGAAGGCGTCATTCCGCAGCGGAGCGCCAACGCATTAAGACTAAGGGAATTTGCCGCTCTGTAGCGTTCCACGGCATCAAACGCATCGCGTGCCCCCTCGGATGTACTCTTGGGTCGACCCCGTCGGACTGTTGACGTAAGCCTTTTCATTTGCTGCATTGTATTATACATTTTAGGCAGTGCATTAAATCGTGGGCCTCCCAATGAAAGAGATTCGCTTCTACCGAGCCAATGAGCCAGAGATCGGCATCTTCAGCAATCTCTATCGCCGCCCGATTGAATTTGAGGGGTGCACCTATCCAACGGCCGAGCATGCTTATCAGGCGGGGAAGGCCCGCAAGAAGGAAGTTCGCGACTGGTTAATGGCTGCACCGTCGCCAGCCCTGCTCGCTATGGCGGCGCACGGTCTGTACTACTGGGACATCACGCCGGGTTGGTCCACTTCCAAGTTCGCTCGAATGAAAGGCGTCCTGCGCGCTAAGTTCTCTCAGCACGCAGATCTACGTGAAGCGCTGCTTCGCACCGGCCAAGCGCGGCTTGTTGAGTCGGCCACTGTCGATAACGCAGTCAACCGGCTTTGGGGTGAGGTAAATGGTGTTGGTCAGAACATGCTCGGCACGCTTCTCATGGAGGTGAGAGACGAAATCCGTGCTGCCATCGCTGGCTCAAAGAAGGGGCGCCCAAAGGCTCTCGCGATTGCGCCCACAAGGGGGCGTCGCTCGAAGAGCACCAGTGCCATTGCGGCGCAGTGAACAGGGTGAGTTGGGAGCTGCTCGACTAGCTGCTACTACGTGCACCGCATTTGCATCGTCTTATCTCATTCGATCGCCTGCAGGTACGGCGACATGGGCTTTTCAACACGAAGCGGCCGCGCGTAGCGCAGCAGCTCGCGGTTCTGCACACGTTTTCGCTGTCGTGCGAGACGCAGCGCCTCGAGCGCGACATCCAGCCCGAGCTTGTTCCTGAACTTGAACCCAATCCACCACTGTGCGCGCAACGCTGTAGATCTTCAGCGGCATGCGGCCGATGCGATGCGTTTCGAGCCCTGCGTGGAATGTCTTCGGATCGAACCGATAGACCGTGACTGGAATCGACAGCTTGATGCGGTAATAGCTGTCCCGAGGCACGGCCAGGTGCACGGCGGTGGGAATCTGTGTCGTGATGTCGTGATACGAGAGTGCACTGGTCAGACACACGGCGGCGTTCGGCGCGCGTGCCGCGACGACGGCGAGGTCGGGATACTCGGCTTCGCCGACCTCGGCTAGGCGATAAAGGCCGCGGCCGAGCTCGACGATCTGGCCGCTCTCATGCAGGGCATAGAGTGCGTCGGTGTGCACGCCGCTCGCGATCAGATCGCGCGTGCGCAGCGTGCCGCCTTTGTCGCGGAAGACTCGGAGTGCGCTATTGAGATCGCGGGTTTTCATGCTGGGTAATAATGGCGCCATTTATAAATAAATGGGTAGAGCATTACCCGGCAATAGCTCAATAACTTCGTCGCTCACAGCCAAGCTCAGGCGCTGAAAAGCCCACTCGGCGCCAAGCAAGATGATCGATGATCCGAGACACGCGGACTACCGCTGGGTGCGCTCGTGAACGCCGACCATCCCGTGAGGCTTTTATATGAACGAGATCTACATCAGCACTGACGTCGAGAGCGACGGCCCGATTCCCGGCCCGCACTCCATGCTCAGTCTCGGTGCGGCGGCGTACATCGCGGACAAGGTCCTCGTGTCCAGGTGCCTGCAAGGAAGAAGAAGACGGCAGGCTTACCTCTGCTCTTCCAGCCTATCACGTCGTGCTCGCCGTCAAGGACGAGTGCGAAGACGCACTCGTCGCCTGCGGCGGTCTTCGATCCTTGACCGCTGCGCGCGCCGTGATAGGGAGCGAGCGTCGGCAATCCCGCCGATGCCAGCGGAGGCTCCGCCATGTTCCCGATCAATCAAATCATTCAGGTGACTGCACGCGCGTACTGAAACAGTTGCCCGACTCGTGCGTGGATCTCATCGTGACCGACCCGCCGTATGGAGTGCGGTATCAGGATGGCTTCGGACGGACGATTCCGAACGATGATGATCCGACCCGTGTGTTGGGTGCGTTTACTGACCTGTACCGCATCCTCAGGCAAGACAGCGTCTGCATCTCGTTCTACGGCTGGGGTCAGGTCGACGCATTCTTTCGCGCTTGGCGCCAGGCAGGGTTTCGACCGGTCGGGCACATCGTCTGGGTGAAGGAGTACGCATCTCGCACGCGCTATCTGCGCTATCGCCACGAGCAGGCATACGTTTTGGCGAAAGGGCGTCCGGCACTACCGGCGGAGCCGCTCGACGACATCCAGCCGTGGACCTACTCCGGGAACGCCGACCACCCGACACAGAAGTCCGAGGAGATCCTGATCCCATTGATCGAGGCATTCACTCGGCCCGGACAGGTGGTCCTTGACCCCTTCGCTGGTTCTGGGAGCACGTTGATCGCGGCAACAATGACCGGGCGACGGTACCTGGGTATCGAACTGGATCAGCAGTACTGTGCCGCGGCGCGAAATCGTCTCGCGTGCGTGGGGCGCCGATGCTCTCGGTCGATGGCATGCGGTTCCGTGTTCGATTCCCAGGCGGCAGATTGGGACGGACTGATTCAGTGGTTCGACGAGCGCGGTCACTACGATCTGGCCGACGTTGTGCGGTCGGCGGTGAGGGACTCCCACGCATAGTCCGGCGCGGCTGATCGCGTGGCACGGCAAGGTGTCACGCGATCTGTCCAGCAGCAGCGCCGGCGGCGTGAACGGTGCAACAGGCGACGCGTCTCAACGCGGAAGAAGTGCCTCGACCGTTCGAACTTGGCGAGCGACTTGCATCAAATTGCGCACGGCAACAGTCGAGTATCGGCCGAATTTTCCGCGAAACGCAGGATAGCCTCGCGGCGACTGTTGTTAAACACTGTGGCCCATGGCTGCTACGTATCTCATCGCTGCTCGCGTCTCGGATGAGACGAAGATGAGATTCCGCACGCTGGCGGAACGGCAGCAGGTGACTGAGTCCGTGCTGCTGAAGCGTCTGGTCGATTCGGCTATGCACGGCGTTGGCCAGAGCGACGCCGAGGTTCTGAGCTCACCGCACCGACGACTGCGGGGCGCGCGCTTATGCGTACGTCTGCATCCGAATGATCAGCTGCTGTTGTGTGAACGCGCGGGAGCACGGCAGATGGCCGCGGCCACTTACGTGTCCGTCTTGGTGCGCTCGCACCTACGGACGCTCTCGCCGCTACCCAAGGCAGAGCTGGCGGCGCTGAAGCGATCGGTCGCCGAACTAAGTGCGATCGGCCGAAACGTCAATCAGCTGGCTCGTGTGGCGCATCAAAATGGGCAGCGAGTGGGATCGGTCCAGAACGAACTGCTGATGATGCTGAAGGTGTGCGAGGCGATGCGCACTCACGTCAAGGATCTGATCAAGGCCAATACCCGTTCCTGGGAAACTGGACATGCGCCCGCTTCGTCTTGAACGTGCGGAATCGTTACTGGACATCTGGAGCTATGGCCGCGGAGCACCAGAGACTCGCGGACGCCTGACCCCTGCTCAGGTGGAACACATCCGCCGGACCGTCACGCGCACACCCGAGGTCATGGTGAAGGTGACCGGCGGCGGAGGCGCGAGTAGCAGTCGCGGCATCAAAGCACACTTCAGCTACATCAGCAGACGCGGCGATCTGGAGCTCGAGACGGACGACGGAGAGCGATTGAAAGGGCGGGGCGCGGGACTGTGTTTGCTCGAGGATTGGAACCTAGATCTGGACGAGCATCGCAAGCGATCCGATCTGTTCGCGACCAATCGTCGGCAAGCGCCAAGCTAATGCATAGGCTCATCTTCTCAATGCCGGCGGGCACGCCGCCGGACAAGGTCTTATCTGCTGTCCGAGACTTTGCCCGCGAAGAGTTTGGGCTCAGCATCGCTACGCAATGGTGCTGCACACCGATGAGCCGCACCCGCACGTGCACGTCGTGGTGAAGGCGATTAGTGAGGATGGCGTGCGACTAAACATTCGAAAGGCGACGCTGCGAGCGTGGGCGACAAGAGTTCGCCCGGCATCTGCGGGAGCACGGTGTCGAGGCGAACGCTACGGAACGAACGGTGCGCGGCAAAGTGAGCAGGAGCACGAAGGACGGCATCTATCGCGCCGCACTCCGCGGCGAGTCGACGCACATGCAACGCCGTGTTGAGGAGGCAATGACTTGTCTTGCCGAGAGGCGTCTCCCGGCTGAACCAGGTAAAACGATGCTGATCGAGACACGCCGAAACGCCGAGCGAGGGTGGCGCGGCGTGGCTCAATCACTGGAAGCACAGGGTGAACGGCAGCTTGCCGAAAGCGTCGGTCGTTTCATGGAGGCGATGCGCCCACCACGAACAGATAGGGAGCTGATGATCGAGCAGCTGCTTGAACGCGCGAGGGCTCGTGAACGCGCTGTGGAACTGACTCGATAGAACATGAAGTGGCTGCTTCCGACCCAAAGCGCAGATGGCTCATCGATTCAGACCCGCCTCACGGAGGGTCTTTTTTCCCAGAGTGCGAGATGTTTTCGTGCGGGAATGGCAAAGCTGTGATGAACGCCGCGGCGGCGCGTCGCTAGTGGTCGAAAATACCCCTCCGGCGTCCAGGATCAAGGTGATCTAACAATCTGGCAGTGGAGAAGATCTCGATCATGGGGAGACAAGCGGACCTCTGGCGAAAGTGGAAGCGTGCGCGACAGCAGCTCGAAGAAGCATTCAAGGACTCGGCGCAGACGCTGGTAATTCACTACTCGTGTGAAAGCTTCTATGAGCGCGACAATCCGCGCTCGCCGAGGGTGACCTCCATAGCGGTGCGCAATTTAGACAATGGTCAGACGAGATCATTTTCAATACATTTGATCGCAGAGCGACGAAACGTTCTGGATCAGATTGAAGCTCACTACGACGAGCTTGAACGTCGGATGCTCGAAGAGCTTTTCGACTTCATGCGCATACATCAGCACTTTACGTGGCTTCACTGGAATATGCGTGATGCGAACTACGGGTTTGAGGCGCTAGAGAATCGATTCAAAGCTCTCGGAGGTGAGCCGTTTCACTTGGAAGAGCGGCATCGATTCGATCTCTCTCGAATACTCATTGGGATTTACGGCGTCAAGTACGTCGGACATCCGCGCTTAGAGCGCCTACTCGAGCTAAATCACATCAAGGCAAGAGACTTTCTTACGGGGGCACAAGAAGCGGATGCATTTGTGAATAAACAGTTCGTGAAGTTGCATCAGTCGACGCTCCGAAAGGTAGACGTGCTGGCAAACATCGCCGACCGAGCACATAGCGGCGATCTCATGACATTGGCGAGTTGGTGGGAGCAGAACGGTAAATCGATCAAGCGAAGTGTCGAATGGCTCAGAGAACATTGGATGCTAACGGCAGCCTCCCTTGTTGCGACTCTGGCGCTAATTGCATTCAGGATCTGGACGGTTTTCCAGTAGGCTTCCAGAGGGGCGATTGAGCAGATGCCGTCAGCCATCTGAGTCCTACGTCCGCTGCTGGCCGCAAGGTGATGATCATGCGATCCACGAGAGTGCGGCATGGCCGTAGGTACTACGGTGCGGATTGAGGAACCACTTGCTATGACACGAACCGAACGCCTTCGTCGCGTATTACTTCTCTGCTGCCACTTCGCTCGAAATCACGCCTATCTAACTGCCGGCCGAAGGGGTCGACAGCTGCGCTTGAGAACACGGTTCTGGCGCTCGACCACCAACAACTCCTATGACCTTTGCGTTCTCGAGTGGTGCAAGCTTTTTGCCGATCCTAGAGATCATCACTACTGGGGGAATGTTGTTGCAGACCCTGCGGCATTCGAATCTGAGCTGCGAGGCAGGATCGTCATTGCTGCACCGGTGTTTCAACAATACGTGGTGGCAATGCGCCGCTATCGAGATAAGTTTGTGGCGCACCTTGACTCCGATCGAGTCGCGCAGCTTCCAAGCCTGGATATCGCTCGCGCTGCTGTCACCGTCTATTACGGCCATGTGCTATTGCGGGAAGCAAAGCCGGTTACGGCCAAGACATTTCCGCGAGACTTGGAGCGATACCACAGTGACTGCTATTACGAAGCGCTTGATGTTTACGAGCAGCTGCGGTCGTCCGGGGTGTGACACAGTCTCAGGTCACGAGCCAGGTCAGCGCCTCGAGGATAGCCGCCGAAAGCGTCCGTTAGCGATCAACGTCTGCTCATGATGGCGGACATCGCGGCAAATGGCCTACATCTGCAATTGCAACGACCGCGGAGTCGACCCTCAAGCGCCCGATCGTGAGCGGGCAGCAGTGAGGGATGGAAGCACTACGTCATTCATTGCGCGATCGGCCCAATTGGACAGCCTGGGGATGTTGCGAAGCCGTACCGTCCTCAGAGCGTTCATCACGCGATGTAATAGAGGCAGTGAACCGGTTTCGATGGCGGCGTGTAACCAGTCGTCGGCATGCTGCCAGGACCGCGAAAGCAAATCGGCCATGGCCTGTGTGGTGGGCTCGATGGATCCCTGATCCGGACACAGAACTCGACCACATTCGCCGAGATCGTGTTCCAAATGCGGGAGGCCGTCCTCGTTGGCACGAAGCAGCGGAAACGGGCACTGACCAATCTTCAGCAGCACGCACGCATCCATCCGCTGGCTCTCGTCGCCCAAGATTGCCGTGCGCAACCGCGCAAATTGGCCGAGGATCATCCATGCCGTCGTGTTGCCACGCATCCCTGAACGCTCGCCCGCGAGATCAACAGGTTCACCACGGACCTCGCCTTGCCGGTTGGAACACCAAACCTTTCCGTCCTCGATTTTGAGGTGGAGGAGGCGACCGTCTGACGCCGCTATCGCGATGAGCCCGTTCTCCACGAGTTCTTCCTCCGGCTCAATCGAAAGCAAGCCGTCGATGATCCCACTGCTGAACCCGTCCGACTTCTCAGCCATGCTTCGAATCGCTTGCGCGCCTACGACATCTCCAAGGTAGACCCCGGCAAGGCGCTGGCCCAGCCAAACGCCGGCGTCATGCGGATTGATCCTAGATCGCTGAGCAAGCTCCTCGCCGATTGCATCCGCCAGCTCCACCAAGAAGGCAGCAGGAACAGTAGGCACAATGACATCTTCACTGCCCGCGTGACGATAGGTGCGAACGGCCCCCATTGTTTTCAGTCCGATCAACACGTCCCTTGCCTCAGCGGAGACAGCATCCTGTCTGAGGACGAAGCCGTTCGCAGCAGCCAAGGCGAGTTCGGCCGAACGAGCACCGGAGTCGGCCAGCGTGCACCGGGCAAGCACGCGATACCCGCGCTGAAGGCCTGCATGACCGGCGTGAGTCTTACGCGCCGCATCGACCAGTTCCACACCAAGTGTCGCAGGGAGAAGCACTCCGAAGTTCGGGTTCTGATAGCGAGAATGACTCGCCACATCGTCGTAGATCGCGCGAAGTACCCAGGGCGCACGATAGTCCTCCGCGTACTCGGCCCCTCGTTGGAATTGAATCTTGTTGTCAGCCAGAACCTCCTGGGCAGCGCGAAATTCCTTGAGTCTTAGCGAGCCAAGCTCGATCAACTCGGCATGCGTGCCGAGCGCCGTCGTTCCTCTCTCGTTGGGAGCCTTCGTCAATCCTTCGGCGCGATCCGTAGTGAGAATGACTTTGAGACTCTTGCCGGGGCGCAGCGTTGCCAGCTCCTCCAGATCCGTAGCCATAGCTGTGCCGTGTTCGACGTCGTCGACCGCTACTACCAAAGCCGGGCCTGCGCGATGGTTGGACATTCGACGTAGCCACTGGCGAGCATCGTTGGGCGTGAGATTCCATTCCAATTCGGTAGCGAACAGGTTGGCCAACGACTGGAACAGCCCCGGACCTCTCCCTCGCAGCATCAACACGGCCAGGTCAGCACTTTCACGGGTATGGAGGGCCAGTTCGCGCAGTAGGCTGCTCTTGCCTGCCAGTGGAGCCCCCTCGATGACAGTGAAGGTCGTTCCTGCCTGCAATGCCTGGAGCGCAGCACGGGTGGCCAAACGGGGGAACAGCAGACGCTCCGCGAAAGGACGGCCAGACTTACCGGGCGCATCTGTCAGCTCACCTATCAACCTTGCCGTGCTTGACCGCACGATGCGTACCCAGATACCGGTTTCCCAACCCATTAATGCTTCGGTCGCCCATCGCATGTCTGTCACCGCCAGCTTGGCGGCGTTGACGAACAGCCGCGACACGGTGCCGGCCGCATCTTCTTCGCCAGACCAGGGTTGACCGGTATTGGCGTCGTAGATGCGGGTCTCTCTGCCGCTCGTGACGACCACCAGAGGTGGGCGCGGCGTGAGTTGATTGGCGTAGCTTTGCGCCTGCTCGTAGTCGGATTGGGTGAGAGCGAGGTCTTCTCGCTTGATCTCCAACACCGCCAACGGTCGCTGGTCGTAAAAAATCAGAATGTCCGCGCGTCCGCTCTTTTCCCAATGAGACGTACTGTCGAATTCGTGCATCTCATGGCCGAGCCGCACAGTAAACCGGCGTTGCTCGGTCAGTAAGTTGCGCGGTATGTTCGGGAACGCTGTAGTCAGTGCCGCCGCCAAGCGGCTTTCCAACTCGGCTTCGGGACGAACGTCGGTGGATGAGTCGGCCTTCTGCTTCTTTTTGACTTTAGGCTGCTTCTTGTTCTTCGACTTCTTCTTGGGTTGCGGAGCCATCAGCAATCATCTCCACACGGCGAATCAGATACCATCGATACGTCTAGAAAATGACGCGTCCTACGACCTACTTCGTGCTCGTCCCGCTTTCGGCGCCAGTACATCCGCGTACTTCTCGAACAGCAACTGCAATGCCTGCCGCAGCAGCCGGCTCTGCGGAATATCTGTCTTCGCAGAGAGCGCCTTGAGCTTCTCCGCCGTTTCATCGGGAACATAGAGCCCAAGTTGCCGGCCCCTGCGTCCGCCTTGTTCTGCCATCGCGAAGGCCTCCTCAGCCCAATCCAGGTGCATCTAGACATGAATGACACTGAGGAATAGTGAACCGGAGCGGCTAGAGATCCGCGAAGGCCGGCCCCCGCCGGTGTTTGCACCACCGACGAGGGCCTAACCACAACGCCTGCGAAGAGGCAGTTATGGCTTCCTCCATTATCGCGCACCCGGCGCTCGGGCGGGCGCGTGCTCGTGAGTCTCACGGGGGCAACGACCGTGCCAGGGCCGGTCGGCTCCCATCCCATCGGGTGCGTCCATGAGCACCCGACGAAGACGCGCGACCGCGCAACAACGCCCTCGGACACTAACAGCCGCTCCCAACGTGCGCACATCCACTGTTCTATCCCGGCAGGATTTTTCGCAATTGGCTGGGTGCGCAAGAGCGCTTGACGACTGCGTTGGCGCGATCTGCCTCATCGAGGTCACCGCGCGTTCGCTCGAAGCGCAGGACATTGCATGTCCGGAGCGAGAGGCCCTCAAACGTGCGATGAGGGTGATCTGGGGCGTGCACGACTGGATATATGCGCTGCGGCCGGGCGACCCGGATGACGAGGACGAGGATCGGGACGGCGAATCATGACTCGCACCACCCGAGAGGACATGGTCGTCATCAACATGGGCATCGACGCGCTGCTCGAGTCGGTGCGTCAGACCGAAACTTGGTGGCGAGCGGTTGGGGATGACGCGGCACTTCGACGCACTCAGCGGCTGGGTGACGCAATACTCGCCACTCGTCGCAAGTTCTTCGCCGAGGACAAGGAGTTGGAGGTTCATAGTGGCGAGGCACTTGTCGTAGCCGAGGGACTGCGTGAGGCAGCAACGCAATGCCACGAAGGGCAGGGGGCGCTGCACGCTCGGCTGATTGGTGGCGCACGGGTTATCGAGCGCCTCTGTCGCGCACGCGAGGTGCGATCATGACTCGCGAAGTCGCGCGCCATTCGGGCGATCGCACGAAACCCTTGCCGCCCGCGGAACTCGACCAACTCGACTCTCCGCATGACCCGCCATGCGACGGCTGCTCGTATGCGATTGCGTGCGTCAGACGGCAGCTCGCGTGCAAGGTTTTCGCAGAGTACGTGAGAACCGGGCGATCGAGCGTGCGAGGCACACTGCGCCTTTCGACTCGCCGGCCCTATCTGCGCCTGTTTCATCACTGAGCGCGCCGTCCACATTTCGGAGGGAGGGAATCCATGACTGCCAAAGCGTCTGCCTCGAATGCATCCAAGCGGTCCACCAAGCGTTCGATCACGCAGAGGCACACGCCGCCAGAGCCGCGCACGCTCGCTGCTGCCACAGAAGAACCAGGTGAATCACACTCGCAACCGCCAGCGCTCGACAGCGCTCCTTCAGTGGCGGAGCGAATACAGGCGCAGCGCGAGCAGCTCTTCAGGGCAATCTCCGTCGTCCGATGCTGCCGGAACGCCACCGCGACGAAGCTGGTCGAGGACGACGTGGAATACATGATTCCCGCGTTCGAAACGGTCTGTGAGCTTCTGGACAGCGCGGCGGACGAGCTCGCGACGATCATGGACGAGTGCGATGCGTAGATCGGCATCAAGTCGGGCCGAGTTTCGCCGCTCGGTGCGGCGAAACTCCCCTGGACTCCAAACCCACCCAACTCTCCGCTCCGAAACACACGCGAGTTTCGCCCGAATTTTCCGCGATTCCTCCAGCTGACTTTCTTGCACGAGGTCGCAATGATTGGCATCGAGTGACAACTCGTCCCTAAGCGACCGGAACCACGCGATGGATGGCTCCAGCAATGGACACAAGCGAACTTCCCGAATCCGAACCTGAGCTGCGTCAATCACCATTCATGCCGAACCGGCCGCGCTCGAAGCTGGTTCTGCCGCGCTTCGTGCGCCTGCGCGACGCGGCGATCTACCTCGGCATGGATCCCTGCCGATTCAATCGCGAAGTGCGTCAGGTCATCACGGAGATTCCCATCGGTCATCGCGGCATCGCGTTCGATCGGATTGATTTGGATGCCTGGGCGGATGACTATAAGAGCCGCAACGGGCGTCCCGCGACTCAATCCGTAGGGAGAAAGTCATGGGCGAACGAAATCCGCCAGGTCTCACCAAGCGCGGTGGCATCTGGCATATCGACAAGCAGTTCAGAGGAATCCGCATTTGCGAGAGCACTGGAACTGGCGACGTCAAGAAAGCCGAGGAGCAGCTCGCGAAGCGGATAAGCGAAGTCCGCGCAGCGACGGCGAACGGCATTCCGACGCGGCGCACGTTTCGGGCGGCGGCTGCGAAATATCTCAACGAGAACCTGCACAAGAAGAGCATCAAGGAAGATGCGCTTCACCTGAAGCAGCTCGACCCCTTCATCGGCGAGTTGGATCTGCGTCAGGTGCACATGGGATCGCTGCAGCCATTCATCGCAAAGCGTAAGGCCGACGGCGTCAAGACCAAGACGATCAACATCGCGCTCGCGGTGGTGCGTCACATCTTGAATCTCGCGGCCTCGGAGTGGATCGACGACCGGGGCAAGACTTGGCTGGAAACAGCACCCAAGATCAAGCTGTTCTCGGTCAAGGACGCTCGCCAGCCATATCCACTCACAGCGGAGGAACAGGCGCTTCTGTTCAAGGAACTGCCGGATCACCTCGCACAGATGGCGCTGTTCAAGGTGAACACCGGATGCAGGGAGCAGGAAGTGTGTGGACTACGGTGGGACTACGAAGTGAAAGTGCCCGAGCTCGACACGTCGGTCTTCATCATTCCGGGCGAGCGCGTCAAGAACGGCGATGAGCGTCTTGTCGTACTCAACCGCGTGGCGAAGTCCGTCATCGAGGCTCAACGCGGCAAGCACGCAACTCACGTGTTCGTGCACGTTCCGAAGGAAGGCGAACCAAAGCCGGTTGGGAAGATAAACAATACCGGTTGGAAGTCGGCCCGCCAGCGTGCAGCGGACAAATGGGAAGAGGAGCACGGCGAGCCAGCGCCGGAAGGATTCCGGCGAGTGCGGGTCCACGATCTGAAGCACACGTTCGGTCGCCGCCTGCGGGCAGCCGGCGTGTCGTTCGAGGATCGCCAGGACCTGCTCGGGCACCGGAGTGGCCGGATCACGACGCACTACTCGCAAGCCGAGCTGAGCAACCTGATCGCGGCGGCGGAGAAGGTCTGTGGAGACGAAAAGTCCCGCAATCCTCCCGCAACCACCTGGCTACGTCGACGAGTGAATGCGGTAAGTCTTTGAGAAATTTTTAGGAAATTGGCGCGGCCGGAGGGATTCGAACCCCCGACCACCTGGTTCGAAGCCAGGTACTCTATCCAACTGAGCTACGGCCGCGCAGGGGAGGCGAAGTCTAGCCCAACTCGCGTCGACCCGCTCGCTCCCGTCGTCATTTTCCGCAGCTGACCCGCCGCAATCGTCGAATTCTGTGTCTGGACCGCCGTCCGCCGCAGAGTGACCATGCATGCGAGTTTCCGCAGGAACACCTCATGTCCAAGATCCTCCTCATCACCGGCGCGAGCCGCGGCATTGGCGCGGCAACCGCGCGCATCGCCGCAACGCAGGGCTATCAAATCTGCGTCAACTATCGATCGAACGAGCACGCGGCGAATGAAATCGTGCAGCAGATCAACAACGAGGGCGGCAAAGCAATCGCCATACAAGCAGACATCGCGCTCGAATCCGAAGTGCTGCGCCTGTTCCGCACGCTCGACAACGAATTCGGTCCGCTCACCGCGCTCGTCAACAACGCAGCCATCCTCGAGCAGCAGATGCGCGTGGAGGACATGAGCGTCGCCCGCCTGGAACGCTTATTCGCAACGAACGTCATCGGCTCGGTGCTGTGCGCGCGCGAAGCCGTGAAGCGCATGTCCACAAAGCACGGCGGGAAGGGCGGTGCAATCGTCAACGTCTCCTCGATGGCGTCGCGCCTCGGATCGCCGGCTGAGTATGTCGACTACGCAGCATCGAAAGGCGCGATCGATACCTTCACGATCGGCCTCGCCAAAGAAGTCGCAGGCGAAGGCATTCGCGTGAATGCCGTTCGCCCGGGCCTCATCTATACGGAAATGCACGCAAGCGGCGGCGAAGCAGGGCGCGTCGATCGCCTGAAAAGCTCGACGCCAATGCAGCGCGGCGGTGAAGCGGGTGAAGTCGCGCGGCCGATTCTGTGGCTGCTGTCGGAAGAAGCGTCGTACGTCACCGGCACATTCATCGACGTGTCCGGCGGCCGCTGACCATGGCCACGATCTAGAGCTCGCGCGCCCACGTCTGGCCAAGGAGATCCTGACCAAAGCTGCGATGCCGTTCCTCCGCGACGAGGCGAAAGCCCTCCGCTTCGTAAATCCTCCGCGCGGCGATGAGCACATCGTTCGTCCACAACACCATCTTCTCGTAGCCGGCCGCGCGCGCGAACGAAATGCATTCCTGCACGAGGCGGCGGCCGACGCCTTTGCCCCTGCCTTTGGGATCGACGAGCAGGCACCGCAGCTGCGCCGCAGTCGGATCGTCGGCATTGCGAACGACGAACACGCATCCCACGCGTTCCCCGTCGATCTCCGCAATCCAAAGCCGTTCGGCGCTCGGGTCATGCTTCGTGGCGAAGCTCGCAAACAGGGTCGCAACCAGCGCTTCGAACTCGACATTCCAGCCGAACTCCTGCGCATACAAGGCCCCATGCCGCTCGATCGCCCAGCCGATATCGCCAGGACGATAGTCGCGCAGCACGATCTCGCCTGAGCCCGGCGCGGGCGCTGCCAGCGTATTGCGAACCTCACTCAACGACGCGAGCAGCCGCTGCCGGTCGCTCGTGCGCAAATTCGACAGCATGCGTGACGTCGCCTGATGGGAGTTGCGGTCGAGCTCCTTGAAGACTTTGCGACCGGCCGGTGTGAGGGACAGAACGACACGCCGCGAATCCTCGCTCGATCGCTCGCGCTTGATCAGGCGCCGTTTGGCGAACCCCGCGAGAATGCGGCTCAGGTATCCCGCATCGAGCCCGAGCGCATCGCCGATCTCCTTCGCCGTCGCCTGCGGGCGCTGCGCGAGCTCGAACAACACGCGGGCCTGCGTCAAGGTAAACGAACTATCCAGCAGGCTTTCGTCGAGAACGCCGATCTGCCGCGTATAGAAGCGGTTGAAGCTGCGGACGGCGTCGACGTGTTCTTTCAAAGCGGCGCCAGGAGGCTAATTCCAGATACTTGACTCAGTCAAGTATCTCCCGGAAGCCGCATGAGCTAGAGCATCGAAAGCAGATCCATCTGGCGCACATCCCCGATCACCTGCTCGAAATTCAGCCCGAGCGTATCGAGCACCGGCTCGGCGACGGGCTTCACCTGCTTCACGACGTAATGCTCGCGATCGAGCGGGCTTTGCACGTTGTCGATCGGCTCGGGGCCGTTCGTCGTCATGACGTAGCTGATCGAGCGGCCGTTCGCGGCGTTCGATTTGCGCGCCGCCGCGACGTGCGGCGGCGTCGTCGCGGTGTATTCCTCGGCGCCCTTGCGCAAGTTCTTGCGATACACGAGCAAGTCATCGAGCTTGCCGCTGCGCACCTGGCGCACGATGTCTTCCAGGTAGCGATCGACGGCCTGATCCGCGAACAGGCGTTGATAGAGCTCCCGCTGCACCTGTTTCGCAAGCGCCGTCCAATCGCTGCGCACGACTTCCATGCCGACGAATTCAACGGCGTCTTCCCCATGCTTGCCTTGCCGAAGGCCCGCGTACCGTTTGCTTGCCCCACGCGCACTATGCCGGGCGCGAGAAAGGAACAGACGCAAGTACAGCTTCTCGTACTTGAGCTCGAGCTTGCTGACGACGCGCCAGCGGCCCTGGATGTACTCGGCGATATCCGCGCTCAATTCGTTCGCAAGCTCGCGGCCGTCGCTGCGCGCCTGCTCCGGATCTTCGATATCCGAGCGCACGAACAGGCTGTCCGTGTCGCCATAGAGCACCGTGAAGCCGCGCGATTCGAACCAGCGCTTCGACCACAACAGCATTTCCCGCCCCATGCCGGTGATCGAGTTCGCGAGCGCGGGATTGAAGAAGCGGCACGCGGACGTGCCGAGCACGCCATAAAACGAGTTCATCAGGATCTTGATGGCGTGCGAGGCGACCTCGTCGCCTGACTTCTTTGCCGCTTCCCGGCGCGGGAACAGATCATCGAGCAACCCCGGCAGGATCGCGGGCTCCCGCCGAAAATGTCCGCCCGGCGTCTCGATCAGATCTTCGCCCTCGTGCGGCGCTTCCACATACGAGAGCGGATCGATGTTGAACGTGCGAATGACGCTCGGATACAGGCTCTTGAAATCGAACACCCAGACGTTGCGATGCAAGCCCGCCATCGGCTCGAGCACGTGGCCGCCTTGCTGTGCCGCGTGGACGCGCGAATCATCGCCGCGCACCGACGGCGCGACGATGCGCTTGCGCTCGAGCTCGCTCAGGTAGACGAAGTCGAAGGAGGCGATGCTCGCGGCGACCCGGTCAGGCGTCATGCCTGCAAGCTCGCTGCGCGCGAACGCGAGGCGGACGAGATCGAGCTTCTCGACGATCTGATACGCGAGCCGCGCATCCGTCCGCGCGTACAACGCGAACGCGGGCAAGTCGTGCGCGTAGTTGTGCAGAATCTCGCCGAGGCGATCACGCACATCGCCGTGCACGGCCTTGCCCTCGCCGAGCACCTGACGCGCGACGGCATCGAGGGAATAATCCTCCATCCTCACGAACGCGCCGCGCAGCAGATCGATGCCGTCGAGCACGAGCCGGCCTGGAACGCTCGCCTGGCCGCTGCCGAAGTAGCCCTCCGGCTTGCGAATGCGGATCGCGCCCGCATCGCGTCCGAACTCGAACGGGTGCCGCACGCGCGCCGCGATCTTCTGGAGCATCGTGAAGTCGAAGTCGATCGTGTTCCAGCCGGTGATCACGTCCGGATCGAATGCCGCGATTCGATCGCAGAACGCCTGCAGCGCCGCGTATTCGGACTCGCATGCGGTCGCGTGCTCAGGCATCGGCCGCTGTGCGCCGTCTACGATCAGCACTTCATCGAGGCCGGGCGCAAACATGGAGATCGCGAGCAAGCGATCGCCGTCGGTTTCGATGTCGAACGCGAACACGCGCGGTTCGACCTTGACGAGAGCAGGGCGCAGCGTGGGATTGTCGAACACGAGCAATCCATTTGCGGCGCGCTGCGCATCGCCCTCGATCTCACAGCCTCCCTTGATGCCGCGCTCGATCAAGTACCGCACGGCGAATCGCACGTCGGCCTCGAACGTATCGATCCCGGCGACATGCAGACGGTCGCGAATCGCCGGAATGTCCCCAGGCTCGCCGGCATTGACGCGGCAGACAGGCTCGCCCGCAAACGTGTGCTGGTCGGTGGGCTCCGGCATCGGTACGCGCAGCCCGCGAGCCCGATCGACGTCCGCGGCTCGTATGTAGAAGTGCGGACGCTGTCGATCGTCGCGCACCAGGAACGCACCGCCGTCCTCGAGCCGGCCGTAAACATGAATGACGGGCACGCGCGCGCCGTTAGATCCGGTCTGCACGCGATAGCTGGCTTGAAGAATGAATCCGCGGGTGATCACTCGCGGATTGTAGTGGGTCGTCTCGTCGGGAGGCGTCAGGATTCCGACATTCCTACGCATCGCGGGCACATCGTGAGATTGCCTGCTTGTGGGCACGAGTACTGTGCCGCACTTTCAAGAGTCTTCCGGGCAGACTCGCGTGGTCGTTGGTTGGAGGCGGCATGGAGTTCAGGCAACTGGGTGCATCGGGGTTCAAGGTCCCGGTGCTGACATTGGGCACCGGGACGTTCGGCGGTCGCGGTGAATTCTTCAAGAGCTGGGGCGAATCGGACGTGAAGGAGGCCACGCGCCTCGTCGACATCGCGCTCGAAGCCGGGCTCAACATGTTCGATTCGGCGGATATCTATTCCAGCGGCGCGGCCGAGGAAATTCTCGGCGCCGCGATTCGCGGCCGCCGCGATCAAGTGATCATCTCGACGAAGGGCACGTTTCGCGCGGGGCCGGGCCCGAATCAAGTGGGCTCGTCGCGCTACGCGCTGATCAACGCCGTCAATGCAAGCCTGCGCAGGCTCGGCACCGACTACATCGATCTGTATCAACTCCATGGCTTTGATGCGATGACGCCGATCGCCGAAGCGCTGAGCACGCTCGATGATCTCGTGCGCGCGGGCAAGATCCGCTACATCGGCGCGTCGAACTTCTCCGGCTGGCATCTCATGGAGTCGCTCTCGATTTCCGAGCGCTACGGCTGGGCACGCCACGTCGCGCATCAGGCGTACTACTCGCTCGTCGGGCGCGACTACGAATGGGAGCTCATGCCGCTCGGCTTGAAGCATCACGTGAGCGCAATCGTGTGGAGCCCGCTCGGCTGGGGCCGGCTCACCGGCAAGATCCGCCGCGGTCAACCGCTTCCCGAGAAGAGCCGTTTACAGCACAAGGCGACGGTCGAGAGCGGTCCGCCGGTGCCGGATGAGCTCTTGTTCCGAGTCGTCGATGCGCTCGACGGTATCGCGCAGGAAACCGGCAAGACCGTGCCGCAGATCGCGCTCAACTGGCTGCTGCAGCGGCCCACCGTCGCGAGCGTCATCATCGGCGCGCGCAACGAGGAGCAGCTGCGCCAGAACCTGGGCGCGGTGGGCTGGCAGCTCACGCCCGAGCAGATCGCCAAGCTCGATGCGGCGAGCGCGACGACGCTCGCCTATCCGTATTGGCATCAACGCGGTTTCGAAGAGCGCAATCCATCGCCCGTGTAACTCGCAGGGTTCGACTTGACCTAGAGCCCGCTCTAGCAACTTGAATCGCCCGCGTCCTTCGCGTTCGTGAGGTCGTCATGAGTATCGTCGTTCAATCGCCATCGAGAACGTTGCGCATCGGGGAGCTGGCCGCCCGCACCGGCCGCAGCGTTCACACGATTCGTTGGTATGAGGCGCAGGGCTTGATTCCAGGCGTGATGCGCGACGCCGGCGGCCGGCGCGTGTATCGCGAGCGGCACTTGAGCTGGCTCGAGCTGATCGATCGCCTGCGGCTCACGGGAATGACGATCGCGCAGATGCGCGACTACGCGGCGCTCATCAAGCAGGGGCGCGGAACATTGGGCTTGCAGCTCACATTACTGCGTGAGCACCGCGCCCGGGTGCAGGCGAATATCCAAGAGTGGACGGCCGCGCTGCAGCTGCTCGAACAGAAGATCGAAGCGCTCGATGAGTGGATCACGACCGGTATTCGCCCCGAAGCGCCCGCCCAGAATTCCGCGCCGCCTCCGGTCGCGGCGCAGGCGAAGCGGCGATTGCGCGTCGCGGATCTGCGGACGGCCTGAGGCTCGCAGCGGCTCGTTACTGCCGAAGGGGAGGGCCAACTGAGCCTGGGTTGGCCCGGCGGACCCTTGACACGTCCTGATTTGCGGCGCGACGCTTCAGCGTGGCGCCAAGGTTTCTTCTCGCTGCGCGCAGGTTCGAAATGTCGCCCGCTCGTGCCGCCATCGAATCATTGTTGGAAGGGACGCAGGTAGCGCTGGATGGTCCCAATCCGTGGGACATCCAGGTGCGCGATCCTGGATTCTTTCGCCGCGTCCTCGCCGGCGGTTCGCTCGGCGTCGGCGAGGCGTACATGGACGGCCAATGGGAATGCGAGCGGCTCGATCAGATGCTGTATCGAGTTTTTCGCGCCGCCGCGGAACAGCGGCTGCCCATGGTCAGGCGGTTTCTCGCCTCGCTGCAAACCTACATCGTCAATCCACAGTCACCGGCGCGAGCATTCGTCGTCGGCCAGCGCCATTACGACATCGGCGATGACTTGTACGAGCGCATGCTCGACAGCCGCATGATCTACAGCTGCGCGTATTGGAAAGATGCGCAGACGCTCGATGCCGCCCAGGAAGCCAAGGTCGACCTCGTCTGTCGCAAGCTGCGCCTCGAGCCTGGCATGCGCGTGCTGGACATCGGCTGCGGGTGGGGTGGCGCGGCGCAATACGCGGCCGAACGCTACGGCGTGAGCGTCACGGGCGTCACGATTTCGAAGAATCAGGCCGAAGCGGCGCGGGAGCGCTGCAAGCATCTGCCGGTGGACATTCGCTTGCAGGACTATCGCTCGCTGAACGATCGCTTCGACCGGATCTTCTCGATCGGCATGTTCGAGCACGTCGGGCTGCGCAATTATCGAACCTACTTCGAGCACGCGCGCCGGCTTCTGAACGATGACGGCTTGTTCCTCTTGCATTCCATCGGCAGCAACACCTCGCAGCGCGCCAACGATCCATGGATCGAGCGCTATATCTTTCCGAACTCGCTCCTGCCCTCGATGGCCCAGATCGCCTCGGCGGTGGAGGATCTGTTCATCGTCGAGGACTGGCATTCGTTCGGCCCGTATTACGACCGGACGCTCCTCGCGTGGCACGAGCGCGTCCGTGCGCGCTGGCACGAGATCGCCCCTCGCTACGGCGAGCGGTTCAGGCGCATGTGGGAGTTCTATCTGTTGTCGTCGGCCGCGTCGTTCCGTGCGCGCCGCATCCAGCTTTGGCAGGTATTGCTGTCGCCGAAGGGAATCGTGGGCGGTTTGCCGGAAGTGAGATGAGTAGGGCGGCGAGCGTCGCCGCCCGATCGATCAACGCCGTCTCGGGTCCGAGGCGTTCCTATTCCGCTTCTGCGCCGGGGAGACGCTCCGCATCTTCCAGATCGTCGATATCGTCCTCGAGGTCTTTCCATTCGCGGGGCGTCACGCACAAGACCAGGTCCATCAGCTCCCATTCCTCGAAATCGATCTCGTCGATGTCACCGTATTCATCGCGAATGTCGACGACGCCCTCCTCGTCATGAACGCCGATCACGCACAGGAAGTCGTGCTTATCCCGGTCCAGATACCAGTCGCCCACTTTCACGCTCGGGGCTTTCATGGGCCTCACCTCCAGCGTCGGAGTGCGAATGTCGCAGTGTGAGGAGAACGCACGAATGCGCCGCACGGTTCGGAGTTCGCCGCACAGCAGCAACATCGGGACAGTCTCCGCCGCGTTGTAGAGTCAAGCTCTTACTTGTCGAGCGGCGACGCACGCATCTGGAAGTGCACGACGAGCGGCCTGGTCCCTTTGCCGCCCTCCTTGTGCCACGGCGTGCGATCGCCGCTCGGCACCCACAATCCGCGGCCCTTCCAGCCAGCCTTCGGATCGTCGATCCGGCCTTCGAAGCCCTTCATGTAGAAGCCGAGCGGGTAGGGGATGCGCAATGTCACGAATTTACCGGCGACGAGTGCATGCACGCCGTCGAACAGATTGCCGGTCGCGATCGGCACGTTCGCGCCCAGGCCGAGCGTGTCGTGCTGGTCGACCCAGGCGTAGTAGCTCGATTCGATGCTGAGATCGCCGTCGCCCGCGAAGCTCGGTCCGGGCAGGCGATGGAACGTCCAGCCTTCGGGGCAGTGATCGCCCGTCGCTTTGGGTCCGTTCAGCGGCGCCTTGCACTTACGCCGATCGAACTCGCCGAGATGGCCGCTGCCGAGCGCAACCCACACGACGCCGTTGCGATCGATATCGGCCCCGCGCACGCCATATCCGGGCAGCGGCACCGTGTACGTCTCCGTCAGCATCGTGCGCGGATCGAAGCGGACAATGGAGCCGGGATAGCGAAACGCGATCGAGCCCCACACCGAGCCATCGGCGGGATTCGGCATCACCGCATACAGACCGCCTGCGATGCGCGCATCGAGCTTCGGATCGAGCGCTTGATTCGGCTCCGTCCAGCGATCGAGCTTGCCGTTGCCGTTCGTGTCTAGCACGAGCGGCGCCCAGCGTTGGGCGGCGGCGGCATCGCCCGTCTCGTCGAACTTCTTCGTATCCAGCCAGCCGATGACCTGACCGCCGCCGCTCGTCCAGAGCGTGTGATTCGCGTCCTCTGCGAACTGCAGATGATGCGTGCTGAAGCAGGTGTCGATGAACGTGTACTTCTTCGTGTTCGGCTCGTAGATCGCGAGATGTCGCGAAGCCTGCTCCGTTGGAAACAATTGCGCCGACGGATGCTGCGACCCCTGTTTGCAGAAGCTCGGATTCGCGGGCGCGCGAATGCGCGCCGTGTACCACACGCGCCCCTTGTGATCGAGCATGGGATTGTGCGCGTTCGCCTTGCTGTCCCAGATCGCCTCATCGCCCCAGTAGGGCGAGGGCTGGACGACGGGATCGTTCTTGGTCGTCGGCGTATCCGCATCGCGCACGGGTGCATGGAACGTCGTCGCTGAATTGTGCGCGGGATCGAGAATCGGAAATTCATCGGTGCTCAGCTCCGGCGCGCCGTAGAGCGGTCCGAACGCGTTGACCGTGGGATTGCGGCGGTCGGTGCCGGAGAGGTCATGCAGATAGGCCTTCGGATCGGACCAGTCGCGCACCGTCGCGACCACATTGCGTTCGGCGCCGCTCGGGCGGTTCGGCTTGCTCGCTGGAATCTCTCCTGCGGCGATGCGATCGGTCCAGTCCGCGAGATATTTGATGGGCACTCCGCCGAGCTGGCCCATCGCCGTGCGCGTCATCTGACCGCCGGCTTGGCCCGATTGAATGCGCCGGATCCACGCATCGCGCGAGGAGCTGAACTTACCCAGGCTCGGAGGAAACGTGCGAGTTGCGCGATTGCCCATCTGATGGCAGCCGACGCACGCCATGTTTTTCATCCACATCAGGTATTCGTTGCGCTTGCCCGGCAAGCTCGCAACTTCGTGCTCCTCGGGCAGCTTCATCATCGAATACCAGTAGGCTGCCGGGTATGTCTCTGCAGCAGCGGCGGCGCTCGGCGCCGCGGAAGCCCTAAGGTTGACGTGTTTGCCCGGTGCCGAGGACGTTTTCGCCGAATCGGTGAGCCCGTATCCGCGCACCCAGACCGAATACGTCGCCTGCGGCAGATCGGGGATCACGTATCGACCGCGCTCGTCGGTGACCACGATGCGTGCAAAGCGTGTCTGAAAGGCGTCCGTCTCGGCGATCACCCAAACGCCCGCCTCAGGTCCATTCGGGCCGGTGACGACACCGCCGATGTCATCAGGATCCAGAGCAGGCGACTGCGCATGGACGGGCTGCGCGGACAGGCAGGACACAAATACGCAGACGGCAATCGACGCACAACGACGCATGCTTCGCTCCCGGCGGGTCGGAGAGCCGATTCTAAGCGCAACGCAAACACGCCTGTTGAGGTGCGCGCCACCGCGAACGGCTCGCGGTCGTTTCCGAATCGAAAGGCTGGTGGTAGCGTGAGCTCCGACCGGCGTCTACGCGATATTCCGATGACTAATCTTGACGATCATTCCTGGATCACTCGCGGCATCGATCCTGCGCTCCTCAGTCAACTCGAACGCGAGCTGCCACCAACGCAATTGTGGTCGCTGTTGCTCGCCGTTGTGGAGCAACGCGCGACGGCGCGAAATGCCGCTGCGCTCGCGCAACAATGGCGGAACGATCGATTCGTCGAGCCGGCGTATATCGATCAACGCACGTCGCTCGAGCTCGACCGCCACTTGTTCGCCGCGGCGGCGGCGTTCGAAGCCATCGAGCTGTCGCCGCTCGCGCCGCTCGGCGCCTGTTCGGTCGTCGCGCCGACGAGCCAGAATCGGGTCGTGTCGACGGTGCGCGGCACCGAAGTGGTTTCGGATCCGACGAACGTGCTCGCGCTCGAAAGCGCGCGGCGCCTGCGCAGTGATCCATCGGCGACCGTGAAGCTCGCGACCAGCCATCGCTGCGTGCGCGCGCAAGCGTTCCCGAAGCTGCCCGGATTCGCCGCGCACTTTCGCTTGTTTTGTCTGACGACGGCCGGGCACGAGACGAAGGACCAGGCATTCACCGTCGACGCATTCATCGAGCACATCCGCACTCACCTGGGAGCGCTCGATCTTCTCGAGCAGCATGGCTACGAATTTCCGGAGCGCGTCGTAACGCTGCTCGCGACGCCCGAGCGCAGGCCGCTGGCCGATCGCATCGCCGCTGCATTCGGCGATCTCGATGTCAAGCAGGCCGAGCTCACGAAGCCCTATTACGACGGGCTGCGATTCATGATCAATACGAGGGGCATGAACGGCGCCATCCCATTGATCGATGGCGGTGCATTCGACTGGGTTGCGAAGCTCGCGTCCCATCGCAAGCTCGTGTTCGTTTCGAGCGCCCTCGGATCGCAGCTGGTCGCGTTCCTGTTTCGGGCGACTGTCGGAAGTCGAGCTGGCAGTTCGTCTTAGAAGCGACCAACAACCCTTGGATGGAGACACTATGTTCAAGAAGATCGCAATCGGGCTCGTGCTGGTCATTGCCGGCGTGCTGATCTATGCGGCGACTCAGCCGGACACGTTCCATTTCGAGCGCACCGCGACGATCAAGGCATCGCCCGAGAAGATTCAGCCCTTGATCACTGACTTCCGGCAGTGGACCGCGTGGTCCCCGTGGGAAAAGCTCGATCCGCAGATGAAGCGCACGTATCGCGGCACGGCGAACGGCGCCGGCTCGATCTATGAATGGGCGGGCGACGGCCGCGTCGGCGCCGGCCGTATGGAGATCCTGTCGGCATCGCCGACGCACGTGGATATCAAGCTCGACTTCCTCGAACCGATGACGACCAGCAACCAGGCGCGCTTCGTGCTGACGCCCGGCGAGAATGCGACGAACGTCGTCTGGTCGATGGACGGGCCGATGCCGTACATCTCGAAAGTCATGTGCGTGTTCGTCAGCATGGAGTCGCTGCTCGCGCCCGACTTCGAGCGCGGCCTTGCGGACTTGAAGGCGGTGGCGGAAAAGACCTAAGCCTCGAGCGGCCGCAATTCGCTCAACAGCGTCGGAACGAGCTCCGACACGGTCGGGTGGATCGGCATCGCCTGCTGCAGGATCGGATAGGCGGCCTCGGCATTCATCATGTCGAGGACGCCGTGAATGGCCTCATCGCCGCCGACGCCGAAAATCGCCGCGCCCAGAATCTTGTGCGATTGCGCATCGACGACGATTTTCATCACGCCTTCGGTTTCGCCTTTTTCGACGGCGCGCCCGACGCGCGTCATCGGGCGCGAGCCGACCTTGATGCGGCGTCCGAGCGCCCGTGCCTGCTCGACGGTCATCCCCGCGCGCCCGAGCGGCGGATCGATGTAGAGCGCGTAGCCGAGAATGCGCTCGCTGAGCCGGCGCGTATCCTGTCCGAAGAAATTTCCGGCCACGATTTCGAAGTCGTCGTACGCGGTATGCGTGAACGCACCGTGACCATTGCATTCTCCGAGCGCCCAGATGCCGGGAACGTTCGTCGCAAGCGCATCGTCGACCTTGATGTAACCGCGCGCATCGACGGCAACACCGGCCTTGTCGAGCCCGAGATCGGCGGTGTTCGGCGTGCGGCCGACCGCGAGCAGGACGTGCGAGCCTGAAATCTCCGTCGCGCCGCTCTCGCAATCGAGGCCGACGAGCGCTCCTTCGGGATGCGGCGCGAGCCGGATGCATTCGGCCCGCGTGCGAATCGCAATGCCTTCCTTCGCGAAGATGTCGCGGATCAGCTCGGAAATGTCCGGGTCTTCGCGGCCGATCAAGCGCGGCCCCTTCTCGACGATCGTCACGTCCGCGCCGAAGCGCCGAAACATCTGTCCGAATTCGAGACCGATGTAACTGCCGCCGATGATGATCAAGTGTCGCGGCAGCTCGTTCAGCTCTAGCATCGAGCGGTTGTTGAGCGTGGGCACGGAGTGCACGCCCGCGAGCTCCGGCAGGCTGGCGCGTGCGCCGACGTTGATGAAGATTTTCGGTGCGCTGAGAAGCTGCTCACCGACCCGTACGGTCGTCGGCGATTCGAACCGCGCGTGTCCTTGGATGAGCGTGCAGTTCGACAAGCTCTCGAGCCATTGGCGCAGGCTCGTGCGCGCATTCGTCGCGATGCCGCGCGCGCGATTCATGACGCGCTCGAAATCGATCCGCACCGCGCCATCAATCGCGACGCCGAAATCCTGTGCGCGCCCTGCGAGATGTGCGGCGTAGGCACTCGCGACGAGCGCCTTCGTCGGGATGCAGCCCGTGTTGACGCACGTACCGCCGACCAGATTCCGTTCGATCACGGCGACCGACATGCCTGCCTGGGACAGCCTCCCTGCGAGCGGCGGACCCGCCTGCCCAGCCCCGATCACGATCGCGTCGAACGAAGTGCTCATTGGAGCGCGTTATGCGCCCGCAGCATTCCCCTGACAATCCGCAGATGTGCGATCGAGCTTCGCCCTCACGACTCTGGATTCGTGACGTTCAGGACGGTCAACGTCTCCATCGTGCCGCCCGGCGTGGGCCATTCGATCGTTTGCGCCGGGCTCAATCCGATCAGTGCCGCGCCGATCGGCGTCAGAATCGAGATGCGATGCTGATCGATGTTCGCATCCTTCGGGAACACGAGCGTGACGGTGCGGACGCGGCCGCTCGAGTCCTCGCGATACGTGACGGTCGAGCCCATGCGCACGACGTTCGCTGCGCATGCGTCATCGGGCACGATGAATGCGCGGCTCAACTCTTCGGCGAGGTACTCGCCGATCGGCGAATCGTGTTCGAGCGCGCGCTCGGCGAGGCCCGTGAGCAGGGTGTGCTCGCCGGTCGTGATGACGATGCGGGGGCGAACCGGGGTTTGCTCGATTGTGGCTTTCGACATGACGGCACCTGAAACGGAAAGAGCCTGCGACCGCTCGGGCGGGCAAAGCATCAAAATTTTGGGGGAAGAGAAGAGAGTCGCTCGGCAACCCCGAGCGAACAGCGCAACGGCGCTACGCTCGGGGCGAGGGACCCTGGATGAGCTGGCTCGCGTGCACGAGGCCGCGTCGAATGGCAGACGAAATGGACATGGCCGGGAGAATAACGACTCGCCTCCCTGAGTCAACCCTTGAAATCCACGCCAGCTGTCCCAGCGCGCATTTCGCCGGTACATTGCAGGCCGGGGCTGCGAGGGAGCGTACGAGATGACCGACCAATCCCGTCGAAAATTCATTGCAACGGCGGCCGCGGCCGCGCTGATCGGGCCTTTCATCAGCACCACGACCACACGGGCCCGCGCCGCGGCCTCACAAAAGAAGATCGGGTTCGCGCTCTGCGGCCTCGGCGGCTTGAGCGAAAACACGATCGCGCCGGCCTTCCGGCACTCGAAGCACTGCCGCTTGACCGGGCTCATCACCGGCTCTCCGGAAAAGGCGGGGCCGTGGCGCGCGAAGTACGGCATTCCCGAGCGCAGCGTCTACAGCTACGACACGATGCAGCACATGGCCGACAACCCGGACATCGATGCCGTTTGGGTCGTCACGCCGAATGCGCTGCATGCGGAGCACACCATCGCGGCGGCGAAAGCAGGCAAGCACGTCATCTGCGAAAAGCCGCTCGAAGTGTCGGTCGAGCGCTGTCAACGGATGATCGATGCATGCAAGGCGGAGAAGCGGCTGCTCGCGACTGCGTATCGCTGCCAGTTCGATCCGCTGCATCTCGAGTGCATGCGGCTTGCCCGTGAGCAGACCTTCGGGCGCGTCGAGATCATCGAGGCGGGATTCGGCATCAAGCTCGGCGGCGACGATCAATGGCGCTTGAAGCACGCGCTTTCGGGCGGCGGCGCGCTCATGGATGTCGGCGTCTATGCGCTGCAGGCCACGCGCTATCTCACCGGGGAAGAGCCCGTACTCGTGAGCGCGATGGAGACGAAGACGGACCCGGTGAAGTTCAAGGAAGTGGACGAGTCGATGGTGTGGACCGCGAAATTTCCGAGCGGCGCGATCGCGCATTGCTCGACGAGCTATTCGATTCCGGGCATCCAGCGGGTGCGCGCGAGCGCGGAGCGGGGCTGGTTCGAGATGGATCCTGCGTTCAATTTCACCGGCAATCGCGGGCGGCGCAGCGACGGCAAGGAGCTGCGGTTTGCCGACATCGATCTGTTCGCGGCACAGATGGATGACTTTGCCGAGTGCATTCGTGCGAACCGGCCGAGCAAGGTGCCGGGCGAAGAAGGCATGCGCGATGTGCGCATCATGCTCGCGATCTATGAAGCGGCGCGTACGGGAAGATCAGTCCAGCTGACCTAGCCTCTTCACCTCTCCCGAAGGGAGAGGGGGACCAGAGCTCACGGCTTCTGGAATCCCTCCGGCCGGATCTCGATGCGCAGCTCGCGCGGATCATGTTGGAAATAAAACCCGCCTTCCTCCGTCGATTTCCCGGGCACATAGTCGAGCATGGTCGTCGCGCGCTCGACCTCCCGGTCCCCGTCGAGCAGATACGCGCTCACTCGCACGTTGCTGAGCGTCTGGCTGCCGCTGTTGTGAATTCTCACCAGCACGACGTGCTGATCGCCCGCAGGCCTGATATCGACGACCGACGCCGTGATCGCGCCGGGCTGCTCGCCGTCGGTGAGTCCTTCATGAACGAGAAACGCAATGCACGCGAGCAGCAATCCGACGCCGATGCCGCCGAGGATCCACTCGATCAACGGGGTGCTGGCTTGCGCTCGACGCGCCGCTGGCCGTTTTGCTTGCGCGGTTGCCATGCTCACAAGACGAGCCGTGCAGCGGCCGCGCCGATCGCAGCCGGAAATCCGAGCACGATCGTGATGTTGAGGATCTCGCCCGGCGCGACGCCGTCGAAGCGTCCGAAACACCAGCACATGAACGCGCTGATTGCGATCGCGAGCACATAGCCCAAGACCGTGAAGCGCACGAATTCGCCGACGAACGTGACATGCTCCGCGCGCTCGTGCTGTCCCTTGAAGTCGACCGCATACACGAACGCATGCATGAGCAGGAGCGAGATGAAGACCAATGCCAGCCCGTTCCACGGCGTCATCATGTGGGCGATCAGCTCGACCTCCTCGGTCGGCGCGACGTTCGTGCTGAGGAACAGCGCGCCCGCGGCCATGAAGAAGTATTCGGCGAAATCGCCGCCCTGCCGCCGCCCCTCGCCCTCGTACGCGGCGCGCCCGAACTGGCTTTGCGCGAGCAGCGCGCCAATGCTGCCGGCGATGGTTTGCAGCGAGACTCTGCCGATCCATTCGCGCGCCGTGTGCTCCGGGCCGAGCGCGCCGAATACGATGAGGATGGTCGCGGTCAGCAGCGCCGCGATCGCGACGGCAACGAATGCGTCGAGCACGGCATCGAGCAGCGTGGTCGAGGATTCGAAGCCAAGATAGAACGCAAGGCCGACGAGCAGCGGGAACATGAAGACGAGCAGTAGCACGAGCCGCAGGCGGTCCATGTGAACGCCGAGCTCCCACATCTCCATCGTCATCAGCATCGGCAGCGAAAACAGCAGCGCGCCGCCAAAGGCTCGTGCGACACAAACGGCGTAGGCGCGTTCGGCGTCCCAAGAATGTGTACGTGTGCTCACCGCGGACCTAACGTGCATACTGCCTTTCAGTTCCGTCGCGGTGTGAACCATGCCGGCGATGCCCGGTCTATGTTCGACGCGTAGCGACGGATAAGAAGACACCAATCGCTGGCCGCGGCTCGCGCGACGCTCAACTCATGGGGACCACCCACGTATGAAGAGGCAGAAAGTGCTCGTTGCAGGTGTGATCGGCTATATCGTCTTGGCGGTGCTCTACATCGGTTGGTCCGGCTCGGCGGGCGCCGATGACTGGCGCACGGCATATCGCGGACCCGCGGGTCTTGCGCCGGATCCCGCGACCACGCCGGAGGCGGTCATCCAGGTGTATGCCGCTCGCACGGTCGGTTGGCGCGGGTACATCGGCGTGCACACCTGGGTCGCGGTAAAGCCATCGAACGCGCAGGAATTCACGGTCCACGAGGTCATCGGCTATCGGCTGCGGCGCGCGGGCACCGTGGTCGTTTCCAGCAATCGTCCCGCGGACGGCTACTGGTTCGGCGCGAAGCCCGAACTGCTGAGCGATCTGCGCGGCGAGGGCGTCGACGAGGTCATTCAGAGGATCGAAGCGGCCGTCGCGAGCTATCCCTATCCCGGCACGTATCGCGTGTGGCCAGGCCCGAATTCGAACACGTTCACCGCCTGGGTATTGCGCCATGCGCCGGAGGTTCGCGTCGACATGCCCCCGACGGCCATCGGCAAGGACTACCTCGGCATCATGCCGGTGAAAAAGACGCCGAGCGGCACCGGTGCTCAACTCAGCCTGTTCGGTCTGGCGGGCGTGATGGCCGGCGTCGAAGAAGGTCTGGAGGTGAACGTGCTCGGGCTCACGTTCGGCATCGATCCGAAGAACGTCGGCCTGAAGCTGCCGCTGATCGGCCGCGTCAATCTACGGGGCGATACTTTCCCCTCGCATCTGCAGCCTGCGGCATCGGCGCCCGAGAAGACGCTGTAGCGCGGCGGGTCACATCACGACCCGCGGCGGGAACAGCGCGATCACGTTCCGCACCGTCATCGCGATCAGCACCAACGTTCCCAGGTTGAACACCAGGAACCGCACCGGCACGAAATTCCAAGTGCACTGAATCAGCGAGTGCACGATTCGAATGCCGACATACGTCCAGGCCAGCGCCACGTTGATCGGATCGGCCATGTCCGCGAGGTGCGAGTAGATCGCGAGCGCATAGAAGATCGTCGGCTGCTCGTGCAGATGCGCATAGTTGTCCGCGATCTGTTTCACCCCGACCGGCAGCACGTCGAGCTCTTCCTTGCGCTTGATCCTGGCGGGATCGAGCTTCGCGGCCCGCATTGCCGGCAGCCGCGTGGCATACATCCAGAACCAGATCACGAACGTCCAGACGATGAGGGCGAGAAGGGGTGTCAGAGTGCTCATGGGATGGGCCGGCGCCAGTGGCAAGGAATGCGGATAGCGTAGCGCATGGCCGACCAATCAAATCGGCATACCGCCATAACTCGCCGCGCCGCGGTCACATTGTTGTAACGACATCGGTTTTTTTGGTGGCTCCGGTATTGCTGCCCCAAAGGCATCATTGAGTTTCGCCGCCCCGCATTTCTCGCGCAGGGTCACGCCGCTAACGTACTCGCACCTGGCCTTCTTCGGTTTTCGGAGTACGTATGAATCGTCGTCGTTGGATCGCCCCTGTCATATTGATTGGCGTCGTCGTCGGTACGGGCACAGCGCTCGCCGCATGGAAGCAGTCCTCGCTCGAACAGGCGGAAGTTGCCGCCGCGAGCCAGCCCGAGCCCGCCGAGTCGGTGGCCGTCGCGGTCGCGCGCGAGCGCGAGCACCGTCCCACGACCACGTCGATCGGCACTGTCGTTGCGACGCGATCGATCTCCGTGCGCAACGAATTGCCCGGCACCGTGCGCGAGGTCGCGCTCGTCCCCGGCAAGATCGTCGAAGCGGGCACGGTGCTCGTCGCGCTCGACGTGTCGGTGGAAACGGCCGAGCTGCAGGCCTTGCAAGCTCAAGCTCATCTCGCACAGACGCAGTTCGAGCGCATGCAGCGCATGGTGCGTGATCGTGCCGCATCAGAGATGGAAGTCGATCAGGCGCGCGCCGAACGCGATGTGGCGCTCGCTCAAATCGAGCGCACGAAGGCGGTGATCGCGCGCAAGACCATTCGCGCGCCGTTTCGCGCCCGCGTCGGCATCTCCGACGTCCATGAAGGCCAATACCTGAACGAAGGCTCGTTGCTCACGACGCTGCAGGGCGTCGATGAGCACGCGTATGTCGATTTCACGGTCGCGCAGCAGATCGCGGCGACGCTGCAGCCCGGCGATCATGTGGGCGTCTCGGCACGCAGCGACGGCGCGGCGCTCGATGCCCAGATTGTTGCCGTCGATGCTCGTGTCGATCCCACGACTCGCAACGCGACCGTTCGAGCGCGATTGCCCGCGAACGATGCGGCCTTGCGTCCGGGTGCATCGGTTCGCGTGCGTGTCGCAACAGATGAGCCGCGCCTTGCGGTTGCCGTGCCCGCGAGCGCCGTTCGCAAGGATCCGCAGGGAGATCATGTATTCGTGCTCGTTCCGGACGAGGCGGGCAAGCTGCGTGCGCGCGTCCGACCCGTTCGCGTCGAATCGCTCGCGGGCGATGAAGCCATCATCGAAACCGGCCTGAACGCGGGCGAAAAAGTTGCGGCGTCCGGCGCGTTCAAGCTGCGCGATTCCGCGCTCGTCGCCATCATCGACTCGCCCCAGTCGGTCGCGTACGCAGCGCCGAAGCCGTAATCGTCGACAAATACGCTCAAAGGATCACTCATGCGTTCCTTCACGGATCTGTTCATCAAGCATCCGGTATTGGCGCTCGTCGCCAATCTCGTGATCGTGCTCGTCGGCGTGCGGGCGCTCTCGAATCTGCCCGTGCAGCAGTTTCCGAGCGTCGAGAGCTCCTCGATCGTGATCACGACGGTCTACACCGGCGCAAGCGCGGAAACCGTGCGCGGCTTCCTCACCACCCCGATCGAGCGCGTCGTATCCGCGATCAGCGGCGTGGATTACCTCGAGTCGACGAGCCGTGCGGGCGTCAGCACGATCACCGTGCGTCTGAAGCTCGATCACGACAGCACCGATGCATTGGCGGAAGTCACGGCTCGACTGCAGCAGGTACGCTCGGAGCTGCCGGCTGAAGCGGAGCCGCCCGTCGTCGAAGTGCAGCGCGCCGATCGGCCGTATGCGACGTTCTATCTCGGCTTCACGTCCGACCAGCGCACCGTTCCCGAGCTGACCGACTGGCTGACTCGCACGCTGCAGCCGCAGCTTGCGACGCTCCCGGGCGTGCAGCGCGTGAGCTTCGAGGGTGCGCAACCGATCGCCATGCGTGTGTGGATCGATCCGGACCGCCTGGCCGCTCGCAATCTCGCGCCGGGCGATGTGCAGGCCGCGCTTCGACGCAACAACTATCTCGCCGCCGTCGGGCAGACGAAGGGCAACCTCGTGCAGGTCAATCTGCTCGCGAACACCGACCTCAAGGCCGCCGAGGAATTCAAGAACCTGATCGTCGCGGACCGCGGCGGCGCGATCGTGCGCCTCAGCGACGTCGCACGAGTCGAGCTCGGCGCCGAAGAAGCGGCGATGGTCGCGAAATACAACGGCCAGCAAAGCGTCTATCTCGGCGTGTGGCCGCTGCCGGGCTCGAACGAGATCGATGTCGCCGCGAGCCTGCGCAAGGAAATGGAGCGCATCGAGCCGACGCTGCCGCGCGATGTGGAAATGCGCCTGGTCTGGGACGGCACGATGTTCATGCGCAGCGCGCTGGAGGAGATCACGAAGACGCTCGGCGAGACCGTGCTGATCGTCGCGATCGTCGTGTTCCTGTTCATGGGCTCGATTCGTACCGCGCTCGTGCCGCTGGTCGCGATGCCGGTGTCGCT
>Ga0164243_10001578_pt1 | contig 38536 bp, 33 predicted proteins | sample OricompcompostOP_FD_108781 | JGI IMG/M metagenome (GOLD analysis project Ga0164243, IMG submission 108781) | Organic Plus compost microbial communities from Emeryville, California, USA - Original compost - Organic plus compost (OP) | ecosystem: Engineered > Solid waste > Mixed feedstock >... | reverse complement strand
TTCGATGATTTCGGGCGTGATCACCGCCCAATCATGCATGTGCTTGGAGATATCGACGACGACCGCCTTGTTGAACAGATAATCGAGCGGCAGATGCGCCATATCGCCATTGCGATCGTCGGTCGCGTGCATCGCGCCGTCGAAATGCGTGCCGACATGCAGGGCCGTATCGATGCGCTGTGCGACGATCATCTGCGTCTGCAGGTTCTGCGCGTAGTACATCTTGTTGCCGGCATAGCCGACCCAGCCCGGCGTATGGACATTCATGACATGGGTGAGATCGACGATTTTCATGAGACTCTCCAGCAAGGGGTAAAGGTCACGGCCCGCCGGGGAGGCTGTTTGGGCGCCCCCGATTTGAATATTATTGATTATGAGTTTAGTATTGTCAAAGTCCGGCAAACACCGCCACTTCGGATGAGGTTCAAACCATGACAAGCGAGCCCGTGCCGAAAGAGCCTGAAGCATTCGATGCCACAACCGCGAATACACTCAGCGCAATCGGGAACAGAATTCGCGAATTGCGGCAGGCTCGCGGGTTGACGCTCCAGGCACTGGCCGAGGCCTGCGCTCTCAGCCAGTCGATGCTCAGCCTTGTGGAGCGCGGACGCGCCTCCCCCTCGATTGGTTCGCTTATCGTCATTGCCAACGCTCTCGGCGTACAGATGTCCGATCTCATCGTCGAACACCCGGCTGACGATAGCAAGTTCATCGTCCGCCGAGACGATCAGCGTGTCATCAAGACAGCGGCGAATGTGATCCGGCGCCTGATGCGTGAAGATCGGCTGCGCGGCATTTCGATCGCCATGAACGAATATCAGCCAAACACGGGAGCCAATGCCGATCCGATCAAGCATGACGGCTATGAATATGGGATCGTACTGGAAGGCACTTTGACGGTGGAAATCAACGGCGCGGCGCATATCCTCAATGAAGGCGATCTGATCTCGTACAGCTCGCGGCGACCACACCGGATCTGGAATCACGGCACAGCCAAGGTGCGCACGCTCTGGATCAATCTTCAGCAGGACTAGAGCATGATGCCGAAAAGTGCGAAGCGGTTTTCGGACGACATCATGCTTCAACGTAATAGAATCGGCGCTCTCCCTTACTGACCGGCCAGCAAGAGAACAGCATGTCCATTCGTGATCTGGTCGAGACCTGCCTGAGCAACATCCGCAATCCCGATGGCGAAGGCGCCAGGGCCTTCACCACAGTCTATGACGACGCGGCGCGTGAACACGCGGACTTTCTCGACAAGACGAATGCCGTTGCCGGCGCGGAGCTGCCGCTCGCGGGCATGACGATCTCGATCAAGGATCTGTTCGATATCGCAGGAGAGCCGACACTGGCCGGTTCGCGCGTGCTGAAGGAGGCCGCGCCCGCGGCCGAAGATGCCGAGATCGTTCAGCGTCTGCGGAAGGCCGGCGCGATCATCATCGGCAAGACTAACATGACCGAATTCGCGTTCAGCGGCCTAGGGCTCAATCCGCATTACGGCACCCCTGCCAGTCCATGGCAGCGCGACAAGCGCCGCATTCCCGGAGGGTCATCGTCCGGCGCCGGCATTTCAGTCGCGGATAATATGGCGGCCGCGGCGATCGGCACCGACACCGGCGGCTCAATTCGCATTCCGGCCGCGATCTGCGGTCTCGTCGGTTTCAAGCCCACGGCGTCGACTGTTCCTCAAAATGGCATGCTGCCGCTTTCGCGCAGCTTCGATTCCATCGGCCCGATTGCGAGAGACGTCGACACAAGCGCGACGATCTACTCTGTCCTGGCGGGACAGCGACCGATGCCGCTCGACACCATCGATCCTTCGACGATCACGCTGGCCGTTGTCACCAATTCCGTGCTGGAGCAACTGGATGGTCCGGTGGCAACAGCTTACGAGACAGCGCTGAGCCGCTTGTCGGCGGCTGGCATTCGTCTGATCGATGTGGCTCCGCCGGTTCCGAACGGACATGCCGGGCATTCCATCCATGGCGGCATCATCGTTGCCGAAGCCTATGCCTGGCACGAAAAGCTTTTCACCAAGAGCAGCCATTCATACGACCCGAGGGTTGCATCCCGCATTGCCCATGGCCGCCGCGTCTCGCCGGCCGATTATCGGAATTTGCAGGACGAACGGAGCCATCTCGTCCGGCAATGGGAGATCGAGACGCAGATGGCAGACGCTGTCATCATGCCGACCATCCCGATCGTGCCGCCAATAATCGCAGAAGCGAACGAGGATGCGAATTACAATCGGCTCGATCGCCTCGTCCTGCGCAACCCGACCATCGGCAACCTCGTCGACGGCTGCAGCATCACGCTTCCCTGTCACGACACATCAGACGCGCCGGCCGGCCTGATGCTCATTGCGCGCGGCGGCCGCGATCGCGAACTGCTTGCGATTGCAAAGATGCTGGAAGGCATCCTGCCCCACGCAACAGCGTGATGTGTGCCATTGATTTAGCAGGCGGCCCTCAAGACGCCTTCGCTACATCTCCAGCTGAACGATGTGCCTCGATCAGCTTTGCAATATTGACCGGCGACAGCGGCAGCTCGCGCACTTCGACGCCGAGCGGAGCCAGCGCGGCGGCAACGGCGTTGGCTGCAGCAGCGGCAACGGCGACCATGCCGCCCTCGCCTGCGCCCTTTGCGCCCAGCGGATTTGTCTTCGAGCGATATTTCTCCGTCGCGATGGCGCGGATGTTCTGGAAATCGGATGCGGTGGGAACGAGGTAATCCGCCAGGGTGACGCTGAGGATCTGGCCGTCCTGATCGTAGGCCACCTGCTCCATGAACGCGCCGCCAAGGCCCTGCACCAGAGCGCCGATGGCCTGTCCATGAACGATGTTCGGATTGATGATGCGCCCGACATCCTCGATAGCGATATAGTCGAGAATATCGACCTTGCCGGTCTCAGGGTCCACGGCCACGTGGCAAGCATGTGCGCCGTTGCTGTAGGTGCGGATCGTAGTCGCGAATGACCCGTCTGCTTCGACGCCGGCAAAATCGGAGAGGTTCGCTTCCTTGTTGCCCGAGCGCACCTTGCCATGCGCAACCTCGATCTCCTCATTGGGGAATCCAAGGCGCTCTTTCGCGGCGGTCTGAATGGCTGCAACCAGATTCTCGCACGCCGCTTTCACAGCCGAGCCGCCGACCACCATCGACCGCGACGCGAAGGTGCCGAAGCCTTCATGCAGATAGGTCGTCGAACCGTGCAGGATCTTGATGTTGTCGAACGGAAGCCTCAGCGCGTCAGCCGCGACCTGCGTCAATGTCGTCTCAAGCCCCTGACCAAGGATAGACGAACCGACATAGATGGCGACCGTGCCATCCTTCTCGACCTCGGCGCGCGCATTCTCCTTGCCGGAGCCACCGCTCTCGACGAAAGGCACCGCGGCAAGACCGTGGTAACGCCCGCCGATGAATTTGCCTTGCAATGTCTTGTTATCGCGCCAGCCAATCTCGTCCAGCGCCTGCCGAAAGGTCGCGTGATAATCGCCGGTGTCGAATTCCGTGTCGGGCTCATACGGCACCAGCCTGCCGGTCGCGTATGGCAGTTCCGCCTCGCCGATGAGATTCTTGAGCCGGAATTCCATCGGATCGATGCCGAGGTCGGCGGCAACCATGTCGAACAGCCGCTCGCGAAAGAAATTGCCTTCGAAACGTCCCGGCGCACGATAGGTGCCGATCGGAGTCTTGTTGGTCATCACGGCTTCCACCGTGATCGCGATGCCGGCAATGCGATACGGCCCCGGCAGGAATTGCGCCGCCTTTGCCGGGACGACGCCGCCATTCGTACGGATATAGGCGCCCATATCGGCATAGATGCTGCCGCGCAGACCGAGAATGGTGCCGTCGCGCTTGCAGGCGATTTCGACGTCGCAATCGACTTCGCGCGAATGGTTGGTCGCCATCAGGTGCTCGCGGCGATCCTCGACCCATTTCACCGGTTGGCTGACCAACCGCGCGGCGAAGGGAATCAGGAAATCCTCGGGATAGAACTCGCCACGCACACCGAAACCGCCGCCAACATCGACTTCGATCATGTCGATGTCGGCTTCGCTCACCCTCAGCATGGGCGCAAGCACGCGGCGATTGAAGAACAGCACCTTGCAGGCGCCGAATACGCTCAGCCGGCCATCATTCCATTCGGCGAGCAGACCGCGCGTCTCCATCGGCAAGCCGGCCAGCCGATGGCACTTGAAACTTTCGCGGCGCGTGTATTCAGCCTCGGCAAAGGCGGCGTCCACATCGCCGGAGACTACGTCATAGCGCACCGCCCGATTGCTGCCGCTCGCCTCGAACAACAGCGCACCGGTTTCAGCAGTCTGCCGATCCGGCGAAACTGGCAACGGCTCGATATCGAGATGGATGTTGTCGAGTGCATCCTCGGCGATCGCGCGTGTATCCGCGACGACTACGGCGACCGGCTCGCCGACATAGCGAACCTTGTCCTTCGCAATGACCGGCTGCAGGTAATTTTGAAATTCCGGCAATGGCGCAAGCCGCAGCGGGATCCGTGGAATCTCTTCTCCGATGTCCGAAGCCATGATGACCGCGCGAACGCCATCCATCTTCAGGGCTTCGGAAGCATCGATGGAGCGGATGGCCCCATGCGCGATGCTACTACGCAGAACGACCGCATGCAGCATGCCGGGGCGAACGATGTCATCGACGAAGACGCCTGTGCCGGTAATCAAGCGCGGATCCTCCGCGCGCTGCACTGGCTGACCCACTATCATGTCATCGTTCATTGTAGCCGATCAATGGTGATGAAGATTTGCGAGATGGCGAGCATAGTTGTCTGCCTCATGATTGCAAGGCAACGCGGCTCGCACGCGCGCTTCGAACAGCAGGCGGACATCGGACGGGAATTCGCCGCGACATCGAACGACCGAACCGCTCATTGCGGCTTGATACCAGCCTGCTTCACCACCTCGGCCCAAAGTGGCAATTCCTGCGCGATGCGCTTCTTCAACCCATCGGAATCGCTCACCGAGACTTCAAAGCCAACCGTGCGAATCTTCGCGCGCATATCCGGTTGCTTCAGAACCTCCTGCGTTGCTGCCGACAGCTTGTCGGCAATCTCACGAGGCGTTTTGGCGGGCACCAGCATCATTGTGTAGGTATCGAGCACGAAACCCGGATAGCCGGCTTCAACCATCGTCGGGATATCCGGCAGATCGAACCAGCGCTTGGCGCCGGTGACTCCGATACCGATGAGATTGCCGCCAACGATCTGCGGATGCGCGCCCGGCAGTGCCGTTGACACCATATCGACCGAACCGCTCAACAGTCCCTGCACCGCCGGACCGCCGCCGTTGAACGGCACATGTGTCATCTGGATGCCGGCGCGTGATTTCAGGAATTCCGCGGCGAGATGCGCGGGCGTAGCGAAGCCCGAGCTTGCATAGTTCAGGCTGCCGCCACGCTGCCTCGCCAGAGCGACGAATTCCGTCAGATTCTTGACGCCGAGCTTCGGCTGCACCGCAAAGACCGTCGGTGAACCGGCCATTTCAAGCAACGGCAGAAAGTCATTGACCGGATCGTAGGGGATATTTGCGTAGAGCAGCGGGTTGATCACCATGGTGTTGGATGTCACCAGCACCGTGTAACCATCCGGATCGGAACGCGCGGCCTGCCCGACACCGATATTGCCGGCCGCGCCAACCTTGTTCTCAATGAAAATGGACGCCTTCAGCGTCTCTGCCAGCGGCGGCGCAATGAGGCGTGCGATCACATCGACGGGGCCACCGGTCCCGAACGGAACAAGAAGCCGGATCGGACGATCAGGCCAAGCCGCACGTGCCGGGCTCAAATGCCCAATAAAGGGCATCGCCAAGGCTGATAATGATGTTGCTGCAATCCCCTTCAACAAAGTCCGGCGCGTTGGAGCCCGCCGGCTCACGCGCGTAAACCGTTTCGACATGTCCGCGTCCCTTCGGCACATCAGTTTCGCATTAGCGAGCGATTGTTCGCACACAAATAATAGCGTGTCTCAATCCGTCGGCAATGAAAACTGTGCGGAATGCCGCTTTGAAAGGCGCATGAAATTTCGCCGCTACTTGCCTGATTTTTCGTCAGATCATTTCTGAATCGACAAGAAAGCCGAGATGTGATTGCTGCAGCGCAATCACATCTCTTTTGGAAAACTTTGGTGACTATGCGATGCGCGCGAAGACACGACGCGCATTGCCGTCCGCAATCGCTTCGCTATCTGCGGTGGACAAACCTGCCGCACGCAACAATGCCAAAGGCTCCATATCAGCCGGCGGGAAAGAATAGTCTGTGCCAAGCACGATGTTGGCGGCACCCACCTGATCAATGAGGAATCTCAACGCTTTCGGCGAATGCACGATGCTGTCATAGATCATACGCGGCGCGTAAGCAGATGGCATTTGCGCCGCAACATCGCCTTGGGCCACGCGATCCATCCGGCGGTGCATGATATCGAAACGGCCGGCGAGATAAGGATAGGCGCCGCCGCCATGCGAAAGCATCAGCATCAGGCCTGGAAAACGGTCCAGCACACCGGTCATGATCAGCGAGCCGATCCCGAGTGTCGTATCGAACGTATATTGCGCGATTTGCGCAAGACCAAATTTCGATGCACGCGGTGCCCCACCGACAAGGACCGGATGGATCAAAACCGGCATTTTCAAGGCCTCAGCCTTGCGCCAGAAGGGATCGAGATCGCATTCACCGATATTGACGTTCTCAATATTGGACGAAATGATCACGCCACAAGCGCCGATGTCCGCTGAGCGTTCGAGCTCCGCCGCCGCCGCGTCTGCTTCGATCAACGGCACGGAACTGATCCAGGAAAAGCGCGTGCTGTTGTCCACACACCATTCCGCCAGCGTGTCGTTCAGCATACGGTGCCAGGCAATACACGCCTCTTTCTGAAAGCCATAGCCAAAGATATCGGGCCAGGTGCCAACGATCTGCCGATCGATCCCCTGTTCATCAAGCCAGGCAATACGTTTGGCCACGGGTTCAACGAGAAGCGGAAAGAACGGTCTGACCTTGAAACCGTAATCGAAATGCAAAGCCGGCGTTGCCGCGCCGCTCGCCACCAGACGGACACCGATATCGGCGCCCTTGCGCTCGATTGCATCGAGAAGCTGCGGCGGAATGTAATGAGCATGCGTATCGATCGGCACGGGACCTCCTCTTTCCATTGTAGTGAAAGCATCCGGATGATGCCGCGAGCGTTTTTCACTGCGCCATTCCGTCGCTGCATCCACTGGTATGACTAGCTCAAGAACGCATTGTGTCTGGCATGAGATTTGATTGTTTGCAGGAGATGGACTTACACTCACTCCTGCGGCAGCGTTCTGCGTCCAATGCCCTGGAATTGCAATGAAGAACTATCTGGCGATTGATGGACTTGAGAAGAGGTTTGCATCGCACGGGCGCGCCGCGTTCAAGGATGTCACCTTTGCCGTCCGCCAGGGTGAGTTTGTCGCCCTGATTGGCCCGTCCGGCTGCGGCAAGTCGACCCTGCTCCACAACATTTCCGGCCTTTCCCAGCCAACATCAGGCACGATCAAACTGTCCGGCTCGGTCATCGACGGGCCGCGCGCCGAGATGATGTTTGTCTTCCAGCAATACACAAAATCCATCTTCCCGTGGAAGACAGTGCTTCAGAACGTCCTGCTGGGCATCAAGTACCAGTCCGGCTTATCACACGCCGAGCAGGAAAAGCTTTGTCTTGAGCATCTCAACCTGGTGGGACTCGGCAAGTATCCTCATTACTACCCCTATCAGCTCTCGGGCGGCATGCAGCAGCGTGTGGCAATAGCTCGGGCTCTGGTTCGCCGACCGAAGATTCTGCTGATGGACGAGCCCTTCAGCGCGTTGGACGCGATGATGCGCGTCGAACTTCAGGATCTGCTGTTAAAGCTGTGGAGCGATCTCGGCCTAACCATCATCTTCGTCACACACGACCTCGATGAGGCACTTTATGTCGCCCAGCGCGTCGTCATGCTGGGCGCCTCGCCGGGCAAAGTGACTGTCAATGTGGACGTCCCTTTGCCCTATCCACGTCAGCAGATCGAAACGCGCAGCGAACCCGTCTACCTGCAACTCCGCGAGCGTCTCTACAACAATATGATGGAACAGGTTATGGCCAGCCGGGCTGGGGCAGTATGACGGCGAAAGTCCAGGCAATGCTGCGGGAATCCCGCCTTACCGGCGTAGCCCTGATCTTCCTGCTGCTGGCATTGTGGCAGCTATCGGCGATCTATCTGGTGCATTCGCCGACATGGCCAACCGTGACAACGATATTCGAATCCTGGTTCGAGAACATCGCCGATGGCACGCTGATCAAACACCTGTTCGCGACATTGTGGCGGCAGATGCTGGGCTACGGGCTTGCAGTGGTCGCCGGCATCACACTGGGTCTGGTGATGGGCTATTACCGTGCATTCTACAACCTGCTCGAGCCGCTCGTCGAAATCCTTCGGCCGATTCCCGGACCGGCCTATCTGCCGATCCTCGTTCTCTTTGTCGGCATCGGCCATGAGATGAAGGTCGTTCTGATCTTTCTCGCCGCTTTGTTTCCGATCCTGCTCAACACCTATAGCGGCGTTCGCTCGATCGATCGTGTTCAGTTCGATACGGCACGGACGCTGGGATTGACGACATTCCAGACCTTTCGCGAGCTTGTCCTTCCCGCCGCAAGCCCGCAGATCCTGACCGGCATGCGGATCAGCCTCGCCATCTCGCTGATCCTCGCCGTATTGGGAGAGATGGTCGTCTCCAATGACGGGCTTGGCTATTTCGTGCTGCTGGCACAGCGCACCTTCAAAGTGCCGGACATGTTTGCCGGCATCTTCACCCTGGCTCTGCTGGGTTACGCGCTCAATCGCCTCTTTCTCATTGCGGAAAGGCGCGTGGCACGATGGCATTACGAAAGCAGTGGACGGCTTTAATCTGTTGAGCCCTGGGAGATGAACCAATGATCCGGTCAATCTTGAGATGTGGTCTTGCCGCCATAGCCCTCAGTGTGGTGCTGCCAATGGCATTCGCGCAGACGGCGCCTGCCAATATCCGCGTTGCCGTGATGGGTATCGCCAATTTTGCGCCGCTGGCCGTTGCACGAGACAAGAGGTTCTTCAAGGATGAGAACCTGAACGTCACCTGGACAACGGTGGCGCAAGGCGGTGTCGCGGTCGAAGCGGTCTATGGCGGCAGCGCCGAAATCGGCGGCGGATCGATCTTCGAGCCGATCGTCGCACGCGGCAACGGCCTTGATATCGTCTATCTCGCGGCCAGCACACGCATTCGCGCAACGCCTCCGGACAATTCCGGCATTGCCGTACGCACCGGTGACCCGATCAAGACGGCAAAGGATCTGGTCGGCAAGCGCGTTTCCGCGGGTCAGATCAATGGCGTGAATTATGTTCACTTGCGTGAATGGCTCGAGCGCAACGGCGTCGATTTCTCAAAGATCCATTATTTCGAATTGCCGTTTCCGCAGATGGCGGATGCGTTGCAACAAAACCGTCTGGATGCGGTCTGGAATGTCGAACCGTTTCTGACCTTCATGGTCCGCAGCGGCAATGCACGCGTCATCGCTTATCCCTACCAGGATAACATTCCGCAGATGGACATCACGGCCTACACAGCCAAGGAAAGCTGGGTGAAGGCAAACCCTGATGTTGCACGGCGTTTCAAGCGCGCCATCGACCGCGCCACCCAGTACATGCGGGATGCGAGCACGGAAGAACGCAACGAATGGGTCGTCAAATATACTGGCGTGAAACCAGAGGTCGCCGCGGGATTGAATCTCGCCGAATTCGTCACGGAGCTTGACGCGGCCAAACTGAAGGCCAATCAGGACATTGCCGTACGGCAAAAGCTTGCCAAGCCGTTCGCGCTCGAAACCATGCTGTGGCAGCCCTGACATACGGCGCAAAAGACAGCAACGTTATAAACACCCTCGACGCCGCGGTATTCTCCCGCGGCGTTTTTCATTGCCGATGCCGAATGTGAAAAAACTTCCATTCTGTTGCATTCTGGATCGCACTCAATTTTTAAGTTATTGTTATTCTCGAATAGCAGGCGGGACGGAAGATCCTGTCAATTCGGGAGACGGCCATGAAATGTCACACGATGTTGTCGGTCAGCATCGCGGCCATCGTCGCTGCGACGCTCACCCCTTTGCTTCCGGCCTACTCACAGACACAACAAACACAAACAGTTGCGATCGATGACGATGATATCGGCGGTGTCGTCTCCGGCCCAAGCGGTCCGGAGGCCGGTGTCTGGGTGATTGCCGAAACCACCGATCTTCCGACACGCTACACCAAAAGCGTGGTTACAGATGACAACGGCCGCTATGTCATCCCTGACTTGCCGAATGCGAATTATCAAGTCTGGGTGCGCGGTTACGGCCTGATCGATTCCCCGAAGATGCGCGCTAAACCCGGACAGACACTCAATCACACGGCAGTACCGGCCCCCAATGAGCGCGCCGCCGCCCATTATTATCCGGCTATCTATTGGTACACGATGATGAAGATACCGCCGGCAAAAGACTTCGGCGGTTCGACGGAAATTCCAGGAAACATCACGCAGGACGTTTGGCGGATGCGGATGAACAATGTCGATTGCATCGGCTGCCACCAAATCGGCCAGGAGTCGACACGCACCATCCCGGCGCAGTTCGGGAAATTCGAGAGTGGCGAGGAAGCCTGGATGCGGCGGCTATCCGCCGGACAATCCGGCGAGATGATGACCAACCGGATTGCCGGGCAACTCGGTGGCGTGCCCTACAAATATTTCGGCGAATGGACGGATCGTGTCGCCACCGGTGAATTGCCGAAGAACAAGCCACCGCGCCCGCAAGGCGAAGAGCGTAACATTGTGGTGACAACCTGGGACTGGTCGACGCCCGACAAGTATCTTCACGATCTCATTTCATCGGACCGCCGCAAGCCGACCGTGAACGGCTACGGCAAACTCTATGGATCGCCTGAATATTCCACCGACAATATTCCGATCCTCGATCCGAAGACGCATACAGTGACCTATTTCAAGATGCCGGTGCAGGACGAGAAAATGCCGGTCTCGCTCGGGCCGGGTCACGCTGGCGCTATCGAGCCGGCAGCACCCTCCGCGTATTGGGGCGATCGTGTGCTGTGGGATACCAAGGCAAATAATCATAATTCGATGTTTGACCAGAATGGCCGGCTCTGGCTTTCCGCTAGCGTGCGCGGCATGGCTAATCCGGATTTCTGCAAGAAGGGCTCGGATCATCCATCGGCGAAAGTCTTCCCGCTTGAGACTAGTGCGCGTCAGGTGGCGGTGCTCGACCCGAAGACCATGAAATATTCCTTCGTGGATACCTGCTTCGGCACGCATCATCCGCAATTCGGTTATGACGCGGACAACACATTGTGGCTGTCCGGCTCAGGCCCTGTCGCAGGCTGGGTGAACACCAAGATGTTCGATGAGACCGGCGATGCGGCGAAAGCACAAGGCTGGTTCCCGTACATTCTCGATGCCAACGGCAACGGCAAACTCGACGAATGGGCCGAACCGGGCAAGGCTCAAGACGGCAAGGATCTGCGTTTCAATCCAGGCTCAGGCGGATACGCAGTGATGCCTCATCCCACCGATGGCTCGATCTGGTATACGTCCGGCGTGTTTGCGGGCCGGCCGGGATTCCTGCGCTTCGATCCGAAGACCAAGCTCAGTGAATTCTATGCACTGCCGAAGGAAGCGATCGGCATACGCGGCGGCGACATCGGCAAGGACGGTGTCCTATATGGTTCGGGCTCGGCCGGCCATCTGATCGCGTTTGATCGTCGCAAATGCAAAGGCCCGCTCAACGGACCGAAGGCGACTGGCGATCACTGTCCCGAAGGCTTCACGCTGCACAAATATCCGGGTCCGGGCTTCGAAGGCTTCGAGAACTACAGCGCTGAGGCCAGCTATTACACATGGGTCGATCATCACAACGCTGTCGGCCTCGGTGAAGATGTGCCGATCTCGACCGCCAATCTGCAGGACGGCTTTGTCGGCCTGAAGGACGGCAAGATGATCCTGATGCGCGTGCCCTACCCGATGGGCTTCTATGCCAAGGGTCTCGATGCGCGCATCGATGATCCGAATGCCGGCTGGAAGGGACGCGGCCTGTGGAGTTCGAGTGGCGATCGCACGCCATGGCTGAACGAGCTTGGCAAGGGCGCACGGCCGATGGCGGTGCAGATTCAGGTGAGACCGGATCCGCTCGCCAAGTAGGGCAAGCCAGGAGAACACGCGTGTGATGACAGGGGCGGCGTAAGAACCGCCCTCGACGGAGCGGCCGATGGATTTCATCTACGACCATATCTCGGTCAATACGTTCTGGACCATCCTATTCACGATCCATGCACTGCTGGCCATCGCGCTGCTCGGCGCCCTCACCCATCAGGCCATGTCGGTGCTGATGCCGGTGCGCACCGGCACGATGTCGAACGGTTTCGTCACCCGGTTCCGGGCGGTGCATGGCGCCGGATACGCCACAACGGTGTGTGTCCTCTGGACCATCACCTTCATCTTCGGCGCGTGGATCTACACAAAGTATCGCATCGCCATCCGCATCCCGATCGAACAGGAAGGTTTCTGGAAGACGCAAGGCTTCTTCGAACTGAAGGAGCATTACGCGACCATTGGCCTCGGCCTGCTGCCGATCTACTGGATCTTCTGGAACAATGCGCGCGATCCGCAATATGACAGCGCGCGCAAATGGCTGACCGTGACTCTGGCGGCCATGTGCTGGTTCAGCTTCCTTGTCGGACACATCGTCAACAATGTCCGGGGCTTCGGATCATGAGTTCGAACGCACAAGTCCGAGCTAAACCGGCATCGCTTGCGTCATCAGCGACATTCCGCACTTTCGCCCTCGTCTTTGCGATGGCAACACCGGTGCTCTACGTCATCTGCGACATGATGAACTGGCCGCTTTTCACCTATCATCCCGGCACCAATCGCGTGGATCTCGGCTGGGCGCCCGCCGTGAAAGATGAAGGCCCGGCGATGTACTGGTATGGCTGGTCAGGCTCTACTCTGCTCGGCTCGGCGATTCTCGGCGGCCTTGCCACGTTGTTGCCGGAAAATCTGACGAGAAAGATTCCGCTGTCGTTGACCTGGATCCTACCGATCGCTGTCTTTCCGATCCTGGTCTATTCGCTGAAATTCTTCTGGCGCTGGTAAACGGACATACGGTTTGCTGCGAAAACTCGGATATGCAGTAACGGTGTTTGTGGCGGCAACGCCGGCCTTTGGCGGCGGCGACGATTACGACGCAATGAACGACACCGAAGGCAAGGGACCGGCCTATTACGGTTTCGTCCGCGACACGCGCGGTTCACCGGTGCGCGATGCACAGGTGACGCTGAGCGTCAAGGGCGCGGAGCCGCTCGTTCTGAAGAGCAACGTACTGGGACTTTACCGCAGCCATATCAGCAAGGACGTCAAACCGGCTGATGTCGAATTGACTTGCGAGAAGCAGGGCTACAAGCAGACCCAGGTGGTCCGCAGGGGTGGTACCACCGAGATGAATATCGAAATCAATTGCACGCTGCAGCAGCTATAACGACGCCTATGTATTTCTTTCACATTGCGCGATCCTTGCTCGGCCCTCTGGCTATCGCACTCGCATCCCTCGTCGTCCCACCCGCTTCCGCACAACTGGTCGACACCGTGCTACTCAATGGCAAGATCATGACGCTCGATCCCGTCATGCCGCGCGCCGAAGCCCTGGCCATCCGAGACGGTCGCATCGTCGCCGTGGGCGATGCGCCGACAATCATCGCCATGACCGATGTCGGCACCCGCAAGATCGATCTCGGCGGACGCACCGTGATCCCCGGACTGATCGACTCGCATATTCACGCCATTCGTGCCGGGCTGACCTTTACGACCGAGGTGCATTGGATCGGCGCGCAATCGCTCGAGGAAGCACTCGGCCGCATTCGTGCGGCTTCTCAAAACACACCAAAAGGATCATGGCTGGTTGTTGCCGGCGGCTGGACCGAGCGGCAATTCAAGGAAGCGCGCAAACCGACACAGGCCGAGATCGCAGCCGCTGCACCCGATCATCACGTCTATGTGCAGCTTCTCTACAGCCATGTGCTGCTCTCGCCCGGCAGTGCGGAAGCACTCGGGCTCACGAGCAATACCGATCTTGTCGCGAAACTGAAGGCCGAAACCGGGCCCGACGAAAAGCCGACGGGCTGGTGGAGTGGTGACAACCGCGCCATCAGCGATACCTTCAATCTTCTGCCCAAACCAAGCTTCGAGCAGCAGGTGGCGGGGACACGCGCCTTCTTCCGGACGCTCAACGGACTCGGTGTCACCGGCGTGCTCGATCCCGGCGGTTACAACATGCCGATCGAGGAATACCGACCGCTGTTCCAACTCTGGCGCGATCGCGCGCTGACGCTTCGCGTCGTCTATAGCCTATGTGCACCGCGACGCGATCATGAACTCGAAGATTTTCAAGCGCTCACATCCGCCATGCCGATGGGCTTTGGCGATGATTGGCTGCGCTTCAATGGCATCGGCGAAAATGTCACCTGGGGCATGTACAACAACGAGACCCCGAGTGAACAGCAGCGCGCGCAGCTTCTGAAAGTGCTGCGCTGGGCCGCGCCACGCGGCCTTCGCGCCACCTTCCACTGGCACAATCAGCGCTCGGTTCATTATCTGCTCGATGTTCTTGAGCAGGTGAATAAGGAGACGCCGCTGGCCGGATTGCATTGGTCGGTCGCGCATCTCAACGATGCATCGCCGGAAAGCCTCGTGCGCCTCAAGGCGCTCGGCATGGGCTGGCTGGTGCAGAACGCGTTCTATTTTCGCGGCGAGGCCTTTATCGGCCAGCGTGGCGTTGTGGCTGCACGGCTCGCTCCTCCGATCGCAACCGCACTCCGCCTTGGCCTGAAAGTTGGCGGCGGCACCGACGCACATCGCGTGATGTCTTACAACCCGTTCGTCTCGCTGCAATGGATGCTGGACGGCAAGACCGTCAGCGGCACGCCGACGCGCGGACCGGAAGAAAGGCCGACACGCGAGGAAGCGCTTCGCATTTACACGCTGGGCAGTGCCTGGTTTGCGGGAGACGATGACAAGCGCGGGTCGCTCAGTGTCGGAAAATTTGCCGATCTGGCTGTCCTCAGCGGCGACTATTTCACCATGCCAGCCGAGAAGATCGGCGGACTACAATCGGTGCTGACGATGGTCGGCGGCAAGATCGTGTATGCGTCCGGAGCGTACAAGGCCGAGGAAAGAGCGTCCAAGCCATAAGGCCAACGCGCTCTTTGCGAGTGCTATTTCACCTGACGCTTTTCCAGCTTGCGCGCCAATGTGCGACGGTGCATCCCGAGGCGACGCGCCGTTTCGGAAATATTGAAATCCGTCTCCATCAAGGTCTGGTGGATGCGCTCCCATTCCAGCGTCTTGATCGAAGTCGGCCGCTCGGCAACCGTCACCGCCGCATTGCCGGCGGCCTTCTGGAAAGCCGCTTCGATATCGTCGGTGCTTGAGGGTTTCGCAAGATAATGGCACGCACCGAGCTTGATCGCCTCGACCGCGGTTGCAATGCTGGCAAAGCCTGTCAGCACAACGATGAGCATATCGGGATCATGCTCGTGCAGCGCTTCGACGCAAGCGAGCCCGGAAGCACCTGCGAGTTTCAGATCCACGACGGCGTATCCAGGAGAATGCGATTTCAGGACGTCCCGGACTTCTTCGAGACTGGCAGCCTGCAGCACATCGTACTCGCGGCGCTCGAATGACCGCTTAAGCGTGCGTGCAAAGCCGGCATCGTCCTCGACAATCAGCAACAGACGATCACTCGCCATGGCCACCGTCTCCAATCGCGAGCGTCGCCAGCGGCAGGGTCAAGGTGACAGTCGCGCCGCCACTGGCACGATTTTGCGCCACCACCAGTCCGCCAAGTTTGCGTACCACATTGACAACGAGGAACAATCCTAGCCCTCCGCCCGGCCGTCCTTTGCTCGACTGATAAGGCTTGCCGACTTGCGCCAGCATTTCGGGCGAGAAGCCCGGTCCCCTGTCGCTGATGCGCAGCACAAGCGCATCCGCGTCTCGTCCGACAGCAAATTCCACCCAATGAGGCGAGACCTCGAAGGCATTGTCGAGGACGTTGAACACCACCTGTTTCAAGGCGGTGTCGGAGACAATCGCAAGATCTGCACCGAACTCGTTTCTGAACGACAACGCTGAAACCGACCGGATGCCGCGCCATTCGTCCACCAGCTCGGTTAGGAAGGTGTTGACCGTCGTGACTGATGATGCTTCACTCCGCGCCTCGCCCGCCGACACGAGGATGCCAGTCACAATCGACTTGCAGCGCTCCAGCGCGACCTGCATTTCGGCCATGTCCTCGGTCATTTCGGGATCAGACGACAGCGCCGGTATCCGCCGCCAGTCGCTGAGGATCACGGATAGCGATGCCAGCGGCGTTCCGAGCTCGTGCGCCGCACCGGACGCAAGCAGCCCCATTCGAACGATGTGATCTTCTTCAGCCGCCTGTTGCCGTAGCGCTGCGAGATTGGCATCGCGCTCCCGCAGGTTTCGGTTGATGCGAGTAATGAAGACGACCAGCAAAGTCGCATCAAGCGCAAAGCCAACGAACATGCCGGCGATATACAACCTGAACAAATCGACCGAATCATTAGGCAGTTCGAGTGGGTGATAAAACACGATCAGGCCGGCGAAGCTGGCGCAGGTCAGGCTGACAAGCGACCAGGTCGAGCGCGCATCGAGCAATACTGCACCGAGAATGACCTGCAGGAGATAGAGCGATGTGAAGGGATTGGTCGCCCCCCCGCTCAGATAAAGCTGCGCGGTGAGCGCCGCGACATCGAGCATCAGGGCCGCAAGCAATTCGCGATTACTGATTTCAGCATGGTCGCGCAGCCGCACCAGACTCACGAGGTTCAGCACGACCAGCGCGCCGATCACGCCGGCCATCGGCATCAGCGGCAGAGCGATGCCAAGCCACAGCTGAACGAACGCAATGGTTGCGATCTGACCACCGACGGCGATCCAGCGGAGCTGGATCAGAAGCGCCATGTTCTTGCGGTTGGTCGTATCGCCAACCGGCGCTAGGGCGGCTGCGGCACTCGCAAGGCCTGCTGCCACTTCTTTCCGCTCGGGTGCCAGACCCTGCACTCGCGAAGGAGCGGTCCTGTTCGCGGCTGGCAGATCTGGCATTCGATTCAGCATCTCAATTGGGACCAGCGAGGATGCGCCGTTTCTTTACCGAAAGCGATGCCGGAACCGCTGCCGCGCGGAACCGGCCCGCTCCTAGAACTTAAGGATTCTCTGTAAAAGCGCCACTCGTCGCGGGCGACAATAAAAGCGCTGCCAATCAGCATAATTGCCAGCCCAAACCAGGTAAAAGCATAGACCAAATGGTTGTTGGGGAACGAAATAACGGTCAGCCCGCCGACCGGATACCCGCCCGGATTGGAGGCTGCATCGGCATCAATGAAGAACGGAGCGACATTGGATAGGTGGCGTGCGACTGCAATCGCCGCCACATCGCGCGAAAACCAGCGATCGGCCTGGGGATCATTCGACCGCAGGAATCCGCCTTTCGGTTCCGTCATACGGAGGAGACCGGTGACGGTCGTGGGGCCAGTCTTGTGTCCAACCTTCCGCTCGGCGACATCGCGCTTGTCCGTCGGAACGAAGCCGCGATTGACCAGCACCGTGAAGCCATCTGTGGTGCGGAAAGGCGTCACCAGCCAGAAGCCCGGGCCCTTCCGGGTGACAGCCTGGACCAACGTTTCACGATCATTGAGAAAATGGCCGGTCGCCGTCACCTTGCGATAAGTATCATCGGCGGGGTTGATGCGTGACCACGCATCCGGACCCGGCACAGCAACAGGCGCTGCATGGATTCGCTGGTCCACCTGCTCGATCAGTTGCAGCTTCCAGACTCGCCGCTCAAGCTGCCACCATCCCAGTCCCGTCAATACGGCGACTCCGACTAACGCGGACACTGCAAGCATCGTCAAAGTCAGCGGCGACCGCCGTGTTCGCCGCACACCGGTTTGAGCGCTGGCGCCGTGTTCCGTCATAGCGCGCCGGCCGGAATATACCCCCGCTGAACGATCGCTGTCATGGCATCTGCCTCATATCATGCGGCGCCATCATGTTCGTGTTGAGGTGATACATCACCCACAATGAGCCAGCCAAAACAATAACAACGACAATCAGCGTGAAGATCAGCGCCATCATGTTCCAGCCATCTTCAGAGCGCGTGTCCATGTGCAGGAAATAGATCATGTGAACGACAATCTGCACGACAGCAAATGCCATGACGATGAATGCTGTCACTTGCTTGTTGTCGATCACGCCGCTCATGACAAGCCAGAATGGGACCGCCGTCAGGATGACCGAAAGGACAAAACCGATCAGGTAACTGCGCAGCGAACCATGCGCATGCGCTTCGTGATGATGGTCATGTCCATTATGCGCGGTGGTGCCATACACGGCCGGTGTCTTCGCGCTCATCGCAGCACTCCCAGGAGGTAGACGAAGGTGAAAACGCCAATCCAGATGACGTCGAGGAAGTGCCAAAACAGGCTGAGGCACATCAAGCGGCGTCGATTTGCGGGGATCAATCCATGCCGGGCGACCTGCGCCATCAGCGTGACGAGCCAGAGGAGGCCGAAGGACACGTGCAAACCATGCGTCCCGACCAGCGTATAGAAGGATGAGAGGAAGGCACTGCGTTGAGGCGTGGCGCCGATATGGATCAGATGCCTGAATTCATAGAGCTCGATGCCGACGAAAGCGAGACCAAAGAGACCGGTCACCGCAAGCCAGGCCTGTGTCGGTGCCACCTTCCCTTTCTGCATCGCCAGCATCGCAAAACCATAGGTGATGGATGAGAGCAGCAGCATGGACGTGTTGACTGCGACCAGCGGCAATTCGAACAAGTCTTTCGGCGCTGGCCCAGCAGCATAGCTTCCACTCAGCACACCATAGGTCGCAAACAGGATCGCGAAGATGAGGCAATCGCTCATCAGATAGATCCAGAATCCGAGCATGGTGCTGCTGCCTTCCGGATGCGGCTGCTCATTCGTCAGGTAGAAGACGGGGGCAGCGTTTTTTGGCGAAGTAACGGCGAGCGTCATGGCTCAGGCTCCCGCAGCGAGAAGGCGCGTACGCTCTTCCTCGGTCCGCACGACATCTTTCGCGGGAATGTAGAAATCCCGGTGATAGTTGAAGGTATGGCCGATCGCGACTGCAAGCAGTGCGACGAAGCTCACCGCGGCGAGCCACCACATGTACCAGATCAGCGCAAAACCCAGCGTTGTGGCCAAGCCGGCGAGAACCACACCCGCGCCGGTATTGCTCGGCATATGGATGGCCTTGAAACCACCCAGTGGCCGCTGGTAGCCGCGCCGCTTCATATCCCACCACGCATCGTTGTCGTGCACAACCGGCGTGAAGGCGAAATTGTAGGCGGGCGGCGGCGATGACGTGGCCCACTCGAGCGTCCGACCGTTCCACGGATCGCCGGTGACGTCGCGCAGCGCTTCGCGGTTACGAATGCTGACGGCGATCTGCACGAGGAATGCAAGGATGCCGAGAAGGATCAGGAAGGCGCCCACCCCGGCGATGATGAACCAGATTTGCAGCGAAGGATCATCGAACACACGCAAGCGGCGCGTGACCCCCATCAATCCGAGTACATAAAGCGGGGCAAAGGCGAGAATGAAGCCGCTGAGCCAGCACCAGAAGGACACCTTGCCCCAGAACGGATCGAGCCTGAAGCCGAAGGCTTTCGGGAACCAATAAGTCATGCCTGCGAACATTCCAAACACCACACCACTGATGATGACGTTATGGAAATGGGCGACGAGGAACAGGCTGTTATGCAGCACAAAGTCGGCGGGCGGCACAGCCAAGAGCACGCCCGTCATGCCGCCGATCACGAATGTCAGCATGAAGGCGAGCGTCCACATCATCGGCAGTTCGAAACGAATGCGGCCGTGATACATCGTGAACAGCCAGTTGAATATCTTCGCTCCCGTCGGGATCGAGATGATCATCGTCGTAATGCCGAAGAAAGAATTCACGCTCGCGCCCGAGCCCATCGTGAAGAAGTGATGCAGCCACACGAGATAGGACAGGATGGTGATGACGATCGTGGCATAGACCATCGAGGTATAGCCGAACAGCCGCTTGCCGCAAAAAGTCGCGACGACCTCCGAAAAGACACCAAATGCGGGCAGAACCAGGATGTAGACTTCAGGGTGGCCCCAGATCCAGATGAGGTTCACATACATCATCGGATTGCCGCCGAAGTCATTGGTGAAGAAGTTCGTGCCGACATAGCGATCAAGCGACAGCAGCGCGAGCACCGCCGTTAGCACCGGGAAAGACGCAACGATCAGGACGTTCGTGCAGAAGGCGGTCCAGGTGAAGACCGGCATCTTCATCATGGTCATGCCGGGCGCACGCATCTTGAGAATGGTGCAGATCAGATTGATGCCGGACAATGTCGTACCGACACCGGCAACCTGCAACGCCCAGATGTAATAGTCCACCCCAACATCGGGACTGTAGCCTATGTTCGAGAGTGGAGGATATGCGAGCCACCCGGTGCGGGCAAATTCGCCGACGAACAGTGAAGCCATGACCAACACCGCGCCGCCTGTGGTCATCCAGAAGCTGAAATTATTCAGGAACGGAAACGAGACGTCACGCGCGCCGATCTGCAGTGGCACGACGTAGTTCATCAGACCCGTGACGAGCGGCATCGCCACGAAGAAGATCATGATCACGCCGTGCGCGGTGAATACCTGATCATAATGGTGGGCGTTGAGATAGCCTTCCGATCCGTTGAATGCCATCGCCTGCTGCAGGCGCATCATGATCGCATCGGAAAAGCCCCGCAGCAGCATGACGACGCCGAGGATCATATACATGATGCCGATGCGCTTGTGGTCGACGGTCGTGAACCATTCACGCCAAAGATAACCCCACAGGCGGAAATAGGTGATAGCCCCAAGGAGCGCGATGCCACCCAACGCGACAACGATGAATGTTCCGACAACGATCGGTTCGTGGAGCGGAAGGGATTCCAGCGTCAGCCGGCCAAAGATTGCTTTGATGAGATCGGGATTATCAAACATAACGTGCCGCGCCTCAGGAATTAGATGACCGGCGCGTCCCGATAAAAAGGGACGTCGGTGAATTGGAGATCGGAGTGAGGGATGGCCGTGGCAGACCGGCGCCACGCAGCGGTGTCGCATTGGCCGGCGCAACCGATGCGGCTTTCTGGACGTCCTGCAGCTCTTCAATCGTGCAAATACCGGCGACATAGGTCGGCGCAGGGCCAAAGATGCTGCCTCGCCGCGCGTGCTTGTCATATGTCAGAGGCAGAACATTTCTGATCCCGGCGAGGCCGAGACCACCTTTTGCGTCGATGGCCATCATCTTGCTCATGCACATCTTGCCGGTCTCGACGCACATATTGATGATTGCCCGGAACAGCGCCGGGTCGACAGTCGCGAAATACTGCACCGGCACGTTCTGGCTGGGGCGTTCGAGCACGAGATAGTCCTGACGACTGAGCGTGCCGCCTTCCGCTTTCGCGCGCGCGACCCATTTGTCAAAGCGGTCATGCTCCAGTCCGCGGAAGACGAAGCGCATACCGGAGAAGCCGGCGCCGCTGTAATTGGCCGAGAAGCCTTCAAAGTTGCCAGGCTCGTTGATGACCGCGTGGAGCTTCGTTTCCATGCCCGGCATCGCGTAAATCTGACCGGCGAGTGCGGGGATGTAGAAAGAGTTCATCACCGACGAGGCCGTGATGCTGAAGCGAATCGGGCGATCGACCGGTGCCGCGAGTTCATTCACTGCGGCGATGCCGTATTCGGGATAGATGAACAGCCACTTCCAATCGAGCGCGACGACATTGACCTCGAGCGGCTTCGCCTGCTGAGCAATCGGCCGATCGGCATCGATGCGACCCAGCGCGCGATAGGGATCGAGCAGATGCGTTGCCATCCAGGTCACTGCGCCGAGGCAGATGATGATCAGAAGCGGCGCCGCCCAGATGACGAGTTCAAGCTGCGTGGAGTGATCCCAGTCCGGTTCGTAGGGCGCTGTTTCGTTGGAATGCCGATAACGCCAGGCGAAAATCACAATCAGCGCCATCACCGGCACAATGATCAGCAGCATGAGCGCGGTCGAAATCACGACCAGATCGCGCTGCTGCATGGCGATGTCGCCGGAAGGATCGAGCACCACAAAGTTGCAGCCGCTCAGGAGCGCCATCAAGGGCAAAAGGGCAAAGATACAAAAGCGGCTCAAGGCGGACCCTTTCCGTCGAAACATTCAGTTCCAGTGAGAGCTACTCGCGCCGCCGCACGAACTGCATTGGACAATTTGTCCAATGCCGCAACGCACCATTTCGGGAGCACATAAGTCGGGCAGGCTGAGCTTGGCCGCAGCAGCCCATATCAGTGTGACCACTGTTTTCAGCCGGTGGCCGCAGCGGAACGTTTTGACTAGAATGGTGCGAAGACCATGGCGCATTCACCCGCAATGACCGATCAGAAGGCGGGACCTTTTGGCGGACACCATGGAAGCGCCAATCCGGGCGAGATCGCCGTCGGCGTGATCATCGGCCGGACTTCGGAATTCTTCGATTTCTTCGTCTACGCCATTGCCTCGGTGATCGTGTTTCCGAAGCTCATTTTCCCATTTGCCGATCCGCTGACGGGAACACTTTATTCCTTCGCCATTTTTGCCCTTGCCTTCGTCGCGCGGCCGTTCGGCACCGTCATCTTCATCGCAATCGACCGGGCTTACGGAAAAGCTGCCAAGCTGACGATCGCCCTCTTTCTCCTCGGCACCATGACTGTCGCGATCGCTTTCTTGCCTGGATACGAGCAGATTGGCATGGTGTCAGTCTGGCTGCTCGCATTGGCTCGCATTGGTCAAGGCCTATCCTGGAGTGGCACGTGGGATGGCCTTGCATCACTGCTCGCTGTGAACACCCCGCAGCAATCTCGCGGCTGGTATGCGATGATTCCTCAGCTCGGCGCGCCGTTGGGCCTGATCGTCGCCAGCGCGTTGTTCGCCTTCTTTGCAGGCAACCTCTCCGCTGAGGATTTCTTGAGCTGGGGCTGGCGCTATCCGTTCTTCGTCGCCTTTGCCATTAATGTGGTCGCCTTGTTTGCTCGGCTGCGCATCGTAGCGACGAGCAATTATGCCGAGCTCTTTGAAAGCCGCGATCTGCAGCCAACACCCGTGATCGAGACGATCCGGCAGGAAGGACGCAATATCGTCATCGGCGCCTTCGCACCGCTGGCCAGCTTTGCGCTCTTTCACATGGTGACGGTATTCCCACTCTCGTGGGTGTTTTTGTTTACACAGGATGCACCAGCACGGTTTCTGATCATCGAGGCGATCGCCGCCGGGTTTGGCGTTCTGGCGATCATCGCATCGGGATTTATCGCCGACAGGATCGGCCGCAGAACCCTGCTCGGCAGTTCCGCCATTGCGATCGCCGCGTTCAGCGGCTTCGCTCCACAATTGCTGGATAGCGGTGTGATCGGGGAAACCATTTTCATGGTGCTGGGCTTCGTGCTGCTCGGGTTGTCCCTCGGCCAAGCTTCGGGGGCTGTTGCATCCAGTTTCCAGCGCACCTATCGCTATACGGCCTCCGCATTGACGTCCGATTTCGCATGGCTCTTCGGCGCCGGCTTTGCGCCACTGGCCGCCCTGCTCTTGGCAAGCAATTTCGGGCTCATTTCCGCAGGCGCCTATCTGCTTTCGGGTGCAATCTGTACGTTGTTGGCCGTCAGGTTCAGCCTGTGGCAGGTACCTTCTGAGCTAGGTGTCGATTCCGGCAGCTGATCCGTATTCTGCGCGGCTTCGATGTAAGTGGGGTTCAGCTACCTCCCGGCGGGGAACTTTATCTCCTACCTTCCCGTTTTCTGGTCAAAGAGGGGCACGGTCTCGCTCGAGACGAGCGATGACGGGAGTTGACCATGCGACAACGGGAAGCTGTCATCGACGTCTATAAGCTAGCCTTCGGCTTGTTCCTCCTCATCTCCCCTTGGCTATTCGCCTTTGCCTATGATCCGGCAAGGATCAACGCGATAGCCACTGGCACCCCTCTAACACTTGTTTCAGGGCTAGCGATCATTGTGTTCGCCGAATGGGAGGAATGGATCAGCTTGCTTATTGGCTTCTGGGTGCTGGCCTCGCCATGGCTTCTTGGGTTTCCTCATAGCTCAGGCATGCATATAGCGGTGTTTGTCGGGGTTGCAGTGATTTACCTCTCAATTCTGGAGCTTTGGCTGATACACAATCCCGAATGGCCGCCGCCGATGAAGAGCTAGCTACGCAGCGTATCAAGGTTAGTGGGTTGGAACGCCACATCGGCGACTTGGCTACTTTCTCGTTATGTGCGGAGGGAAGAGTATTCAAACCCATAGCCCCAGTTACGGTCGCTCGTCACTCCTACCCTGGAATCGCAGTGCCAAGCTCACACTATGCCGCCTGCGGCCCGTATGCATGTCGTGCGGAATGAGCGACAACACGATGGCAAGGAAAATCAGAACCGCCGAGCCGGTGTTGAGCAATCCAAAATAGATGAATCCGAAAACGCCCGTCGTGAATGCGCCGATCATATACATGGCCTTCCGGCCGATCCGGTCGGAGATATGGCCAAACAGGGGGATCGACACGAAGGACAGAACCGACGCTGTCAGCACAGCCACCAGAAGAAAATCGCGTGAGACCCTCAGCGACGTGACGCCATAGGCGAAGCCGGATAGCCCTTCTTTCTTCACCAGGCACACAAGTCTGGTCATTATCACATCGGAGTAATGCGGCGCCGTTCCGCCAAACCGCTCGCGCCAGCCGTATCTTTTTCAAGGGGTGACCATCCTTCGTTTCTTGCAGGGGGTCGGCGTTGGGGGCGAATGGGGCGGCTCGGTGCTGATGTCGATGGAATGGGCGCGCTCTAATCACACACGCGGCCTCATCGCGTCATGGCCGCAGTTCGGAGTGCCCTGTGGGCTGTTCCTCAACTCGCCTCCATTATTCCGGAGGGTCAGCGCCCCTGATCATTCGTTGTACGCATCGCCCTCTATATCGCTGCCTGCGCCGTCATCAGCCTGATCGCAACAGCACTGATGCCAGACTATCCGGGCATGGCCGGCGCCTCATGATTCCCCACACATCGATAAGCTGACGGGAGCCCGTTGTTGACGGAATGGCGCCTTCGCGCGTAAATTACGTTTCCAATAATAAATTACGATATACGTAATTTTCCGGGAGGACACATGTTTCGCAAAGCCTTGGCGGCTGCGGCCGCGTTTTTCATTATGGGGATGCTTTGCCCGTCGCAGAGTCGCGCGGAAGACGAAGCGGCTTACCCCTCGCGTCCAGTCAAGATTGTCGTGCCGTACACGCCGGGCTCGATGATCGATTCCTTCGGCCGTTTCATTGCGGAGCGTCTGCAATCGACGTTGGGTCAGCCCTTCGTCATCGAGAACCGTCCAGGTGGCAGCACGCTGATCGGAGCGAAGGTAGTGTCGAGTTCGGATCGTGACGGCTACACGCTGCTAATGCCGACTGTCACCACGCTCAGCATCGCACCTCACATCCACGCCAAGATGGGCGTCGATCCAGTCAGGGATTTCACGCCGATCGCGCGGCTGGGCGCCACCAACTTCTTCCTCATTGTGCGCTCCTCGTTTCCCGCAAAGAACATGAAAGAGTGGGTTGCGGAGGTGAAGCGCAATCCCGGCAAGTATCTCTATGGCTCCTCCGGTGTCGGCACGCCGCACCACATCTTCATGGAGCTTTTGAAGAAGGAACTCGGTCTCGACATCGGCCACGTACCCTACAAGGGCGGCAACGAGATCGTGCCTGATCTCCTCTCCGAACGCGTCGACATGGGCTTCATGGATGGCTTCCAGGCCTACACCTTTGTCCAGAGCGGGAAGCTGCGCGCGCTCGGCACCACCATGGCGCGACAGACAACGCTCATCCCGGGCGTACCGCCGATCGCAGACACCGTGCCGGGTTTCGACTGGTCGGGCTGGGTTGCGTTTGCAGGGCCACCGAACATGTCGAAGCCGATCGTTGATCGCATCGCCGGCGAGATCGCGAAATTCCAGGCAACGCCCGAATATCAGGCCTTCCTTGGCAAGGCGATCATGGAAGTCACACCGACACTGACGCCGGAACAGGCCGCCGCGTTCGTCCGCAACGAATTCAATCGCTGGGGGCCGGTCATTCAATCGGCCGGCGCCATTTCCTCGCAATAACGCTCGCACAACATCGCCAAAGGCAATTCAATGAATGTCGCTTCCAAACCACCCGTCGCCGCAGAGCACGCCATCCGCCGCGTCGTCACCGGCCATGACGACAGTGGCAAGGCCATCATTGAAATGGACGGCATGGCGTCGAATGTCCGCGTTCGTGAAGGTGCGGGCTTCGTCTCGACGCTGCTGTGGGTCACGGATGAATCTCCCGCGGTCGGCTCATTGCGGATCGATCGCGCCGATCGTGTCATCGGCACGGCACCGCCGCCGAACGGCACCATTCTCCGCGTTGTCGATTTCCCGCCGGTCACGCCGGAACTGGAATCCGTCAGCCAGACAGACCTTTTGAAGGCGATGGGCGTGGATGCTCATTCGCCAGACGGCGCCAAGTCGCGCCACCCTTACATGCACCGTACCAAGAGTGTCGACTACGGCATCATCCTGTCGGGCGAAATCGACATGCTCCTGGATGACTCCGAGGTTCATCTCAAGGCCGGCGATATCGTCGTCCAGCAAGGAACCAATCACGCCTGGGTCAATCGCTCGGACAAGTTCTGCCGGATCGCTTTCGTCCTGATCGACGGCCACGATCCACTTGAGAAAGCCTGATCGGGCCAGTCGGGACAGGGATACGCGCATGGTTGTCTTGGTGAAGGCCGATAACTCTGTTTCGCTTATGCAGGCGGACGATTTCAAACGATTCCATTGCGAAATCCAGATCCCGAATGCGACGCTGGAGCAGGCACAAGCGGCTCTTGCCGGCATTGCTGGGCTGGAGTCGCGTGAAACAGCATGGGTCGATGTCGATGCCTTGCTGGCGTTGAAACGCGACTTCACCCCGCCGCAATGGGAAGCATCGGTGCGAGCGATGATTGAAAACGCTCGCCCGCATGGCTGGGTGCGCGATGAACCTTTGGCCATCAAGAGCCACATCGTCTGGCAGACATGATTGTTTTGAGCGGCCACTTAGCCGCAAAAGGAAGAACAGATGAAGTTCGGAGTTTTTGACCACGTCGATCGCGGTTCCACCTCGCTGGCGGAGCTTTACGAGAGCCGGCTCAAGCTGGCCGAAATCTATGACCGCAACGGCTTCTATGCCTATCACATCGCCGAACATCACTCGACGCCGCTCGGCATGGCCTCCTCGCCGAGCGTATTGCTCGCGGCCGTCGCGCAGCGCACCGAGCGTCTGCGGTTCGGCCCACTGGTCTATACGTTGCCGCTGACGCATCCGTTCCGCGTGCTCGAAGAAATCTGCATGCTCGACCAGATGAGCAATGGCCGCCTCGAGGTGGGCGTCGGCCGCGGCTCTTCACCTTACGAGCTCGGCTATTTCGGCGTGGATCTGGAAATGTCCGGCAAGCTCTACACCGAGTCCTACCAGATCATCCTGCAGGGCCTGCAATCGAAGGAAATCAACTTCGAAGGCGAAGTCTACAAGTTCAAGAATGTGCCGGTCGTGATGGAATGCGTGCAGAAGCCATATCCGCCTTTGTGGTACGGCGTTTCCAAGCCGGATGCGACGCCCTGGGCCGCGCGCAATGGCCTGAACATCGTCTGCAACGGCCCGTCTGCACCGGTTCGTGCCATCACTGACACGTACCGGAAAGAATGGAGCGCCGCCTTTGGCGAAGGTAACGACCCAGTGCCGTTAATGGGCCTTGGCCGGCATATCATGGTCGCGGACACGACGAAGGAAGCCCACGAGATCGGCCGCCGGGCTTTTACGGTTTGGTACAACAGCCTCCAGTTGCTCTGGAAGCTGCACGGCCGAACGATGACGTTCTATCCCATCCCGGAAGACTTTGGAGAGGCCGAGAAGGCCGGCATTGTCGTTGCCGGCACGCCCGATGAAGTGACCGAGAAACTGAAACGCGAAATCGGCATTTCCGGCGTCAATTATGTGCTGACACGCTTCGCCTATGGCGACCTGTCGCATGATGAATCGGTCCATTCGCTGAACCTATTCATCAAGAAGGTGATGCCGGAATTTGAACGGGAGCTGGCTTACGCATAATGTAGGGCGGTGAAACGCAGGTGGCAGTTCGATGAAGAATGAAACAGGCAGAGAAAGCCGGCAGGGTGTCGACGCGGTGGAGGTCACGGGCGCCATCCTGCAAGCGCTTCTGAAAGGCCCCCGCCCCGCGCGTCTTAAGGACCTTGAAACCGCAACCGGCATCCCGGCCGCTAAGATCCATCGCTATCTCGTCAGCATGATCCGCTGTGGCCTGGTCATGCGGCCGGCCAATGGCACTCGTTACGATTTCGGCCTGCTCGCGCATCAGGTCGGACAAGTCGCGGCGCGCGACAACAATGTCGTCGCAAAGATGGAGACTCGGCTCGCGGAATTCAGTGCGGAAATCGGCGAAGTCATCGGTGTTGCGCAGTGGGTCGGCGATGGCGTCACCTTCGTCAATTGGTTCGAAGCCAGCCCGGAATTCTCGATCCGTCTGAAGCCGGGGATGCATCTCGGCGTCACGACGTCGGCCACAGCCAAATTGTTTGCAGCCCATCTGCCACGGGAGATTACGGAGCCGATGGTGAAGGCCGAGCTTGGCGATACAAATGCGACTGCTGCGCAGATCAAGACTGTCTATGCCGAATATGCGCAGATCCGCGCCAAGGGCATTTCCAAATCGCTTGGCGCCCGCCGCACCGGCCTCAACGCGCTGTCGGTGCCGATCTTCGACTGGAGCGGCAATATTGTCGTGGCGGTCACGGCCCTTGGCATGGCACCGCGATTCAATGCCGATATCCGCAGCGATCTGGCGCGAAAGATGCTGGCGCTCAGCGACGAATTGTCAACACAGCTCGGCTTCGCCCGCGCTGCCCATTCCGCTTGATTGCATTAAACGCACGAGGCGGGCTCACCTGCCTGCCTCCATCTTGCATCTCTACTTCGATGCGCTTGCCGCGCGAGCCGCCTCGATGACTCTGATTTCAGCAAGCGCATATTCAGAGTTATTCAACAAAGCAGCAGCAAAATTGTTTACTGTTGTGAGCTGCTCGCGATCAATGTCCCTGAAAAGAAAATCATTGACACTTCGCACCATCGGAGAAACCTGCCTCACGGCTTCCTCGCCTTTACGTGACAAGGAAATAAGCACACTACGTCCGTCCTCCTTGTTCGGTCGCTTGATCAAGAGATCCTTGCGGATCAGGCGGCCGACTTCGGTGGTCACATGCGTCGAGGCGAGACCAATATAACTAGAAAGCGACGCGATCGTGATGCCATTTTCTCCTTGGCGATAAGCGACCCCCATCAGCACCGTAAACTGACTTCCAGTAAGCCCCAGTTCTTTACCGAAGGCTTCTCTGCACGCCACCAAGCGACCTAGTGCTTGTACAAGACGATAGATCGCGTCGCGCAGCCAATCGTCTGAGCCGTTCTTGAGAAAATCGGCCCTCGATGTCGTCATCGGCGCAGAGAACCTGCCCTTGTCGCTAGGGAGCTCCCGAGCCTGCTTCTTCTTTGATTTCTGAGCCATGATGACCTTGACTATTCCGCCTCGGCGGCAGAGCCGTTGCTAGATGATGACCTAACTGTCGATCCAGATATATTAAATAGAAGGCAATTTTAGCAGCTAAACAATTCTGTTCAGCCTGTATATTTTTCCAATGGGACCATAGAGACATTCAGTAGTGTCTGGGACCCAAGGGCGGACAAAAGATCTCGACCAAGGCGCCAACCCGTAAGCAAAGTTCTTCTTTGAAGCGCCCTGAGACGATCTAAACGCCCACGGGCACCTGATCCGCCTTACCCGTAGGCACAGAGCAAGCATTGCCTCCGCAAAGACCGGCTATCTCAGCTCCTGCCAGACGCGCTCGGCTAAATTGAGTGCGAACGATACGCTGAACCCGATGGCGGTGAACACATCATATTTGTTGGACGTGTTGTCGCGATCTAGACAGGCTCCAATCAAATAGCACGGTCCTCGCATTTTTCAGAAGCCGTCATCGACAGTTAGATCCGGATCACAAGCTCGACACCATGGATGGCGCCGACCTTGGGCTTCACGGATGGTGACTATCATGATCGCCTGAGCGCACAGAAGCGCATTCATTTGCGAATGGTGCAGTCGTTATACGGTCTCTGCCTTCTGCCACTCAGAGATGACCGATGTCGCCACCACGCTGGAGTAAGGCACATCATTCCTGAGAATGTCCACGTCCCGCGAAAATGAATTCATTCCCGCGACGAATTCCTCCGAAATGGAGGGACTGTAGTAAGGGAGGTCACGACGAATAAGGTCCGCAATCAAACTCGCCTCGAACGGAGGAAACAGCTTCTCTCCGACCTTCGTTGCCAAATCCGGATGGCGCTTCAGCGCATTTTGCGTGTTGACGATGGCCCTGGTTACCGCGGCAGCAACGTCAGGTGAACGGCTGATCACATCGTCGGTCGTGGCGATCGAAGCCATCGTGTAGTTGAAACACGCCTTGGGCCCGTCTCCCCGGCGGATATCCAATACGATAGTGCCGACACCACGTCGCACCGCGACTTCAGTGCCCATGCCATTAGCCCAGAAGCCGTCGATAAGGCCCTCTTCCAGTGCCTTCGCGGCGTTCAAGCCAAAATTGACGCTTTTGCCGACTGCACCTGGTACGGGTGCGATTTTGATCTGGTCTCGCTCCAGATCCAGACCAGCCTCCATCAGCAGACGCCGAAGTCCCATCTCGACCCACGGCGCCGCGCCAATACTGCGTCCTTTCAGCGCGGACAGGTCACCGCGCCGAATCTTGAGATCGGAACGCATCACGAGGAACCAATACATGCCCTGCCCCTGCGCGCAGAGCAGCTTCACGCCTTTCCAGTCGGGAAATGCAGCAAGCGCCGAGTGTGCCGAGCCTCCGACGAAGTCGATCTTTCCGTCGCGCAACGCCTCATAGGCCTTATCGACTGGAAAGATGAGCTCAAGCTCGACATCAAGGCCCAATTCGTTGAAGAACCCGAGCTCTACGGCTGCAGCGGCCGGAAAGTAGGAATTCGAAATCAGGTCCGGAACTGCAATTTTCATGGCTTCCTCAAACGCAAACTGGGTACGGCGAGCTTATCGGTCATCGATGGACGGCAGATTGAGCGCGTTGTCAACGAGCTGTCCTGCACGAGCGAAATCGAACGACCTGAACATATTCATCTTAACGAGGAATGATGCGCCGCCGTAGAACTTCTCGTACTGCTGGTGACGATTGCCGAATTCCGTACCGATAAAGTCCCAAGCCAGGCGCATGAGTGCGATGCGACTCCGCGCATCGGTCTTACCTGAGCGGTAGAAACGCTCAATGTCCTTGGCCGTCGCCGGATTCTCTAGATCCTTGAAGGAGGACGGCAACGTGATCATGCCGGCACCCGTCAGCTCCCGCACGATATCGATCATCTTCGGGTTGATCTCGGACTGCAGCGCCATGACGGAATAAAGGGCCGTCTTCGATGGCCACAGAACACCTTCCTCATCATGTGTCGCCATCGTCTCTTGTGAATAGAGCATTCCTTCGACGATAGAGGCATAGGATGCAAGCTCTCCCATCATCACCTGGACCGGAGGGGCCGCATCATTACCTGTTATCTCGTTCATCCTTTTCGCAAGCCCGAGCAAGAAGCGGAGCTTTGTTGCGTAGCGCGCCTGGGCCTGAAGGTTACCATAAAGATGCGCCGGTGTTTTCCACCACTGATTCATGCACACCTCGAGATTACGGTAGGCAAACACTCTTTCCCAAGGAACGAAAACATTGTCGAACACGACCATACAATCGGTCTCGTCAAAGCGCGTCGTGAGCGGATACTCCTCAGCGTTCGTGTTGTTCAACGCAAACGCTCGACGCGAGTAAAGGCGAAGTCCCTCAGCATCAGTTGGCACCGCGAGGCTCAAAGCATATGCCTCCTCCCCCGGCCGCAACGGATGGATACAGCTCAGGTGGACATAGTCGCAAAACACGCCACCAGTCGCGAGTTGCTGGGCACCAGAGACATAAATGCCAGCATCCGTTTCCTTGACCACGCCGGCATAGAGCGTTGGATCTTCCTGCAAATGGGCTGGCTTGCTGCGATCGATCTGCGGCGGCACAATAGCGTAGGAAACATAGCTGTGCGTATCGCGCAGATGCTCATAGAACGCCACAACATTGCGCGCAAAATGATCGCCGCCAGCGGCAAAAACGGATGGCTTTGCGGCAAACCCGCAGAAGAATCCCGCCACGTGATCCGGCGTTCTGCCCATCAAGCCGAAAGTCAGTTCCGCCCAGCGCTCAGCCGCAACACGCTTCGCGCGAAGATCAGCATGAGTCTTTGGGATTTGGTAAGCGCGAAGAACTGGTGCGCCATCCGCAGGTGACGGGAACGTCATCACCTCGCGATTTTCTGGAGCCGCGGCATAATCATAGAGGGACGCGACAGCCCGCGCACCCTGCCGGAATGCAGGATGACTTGTCGGATCCGAAATAATCTCGCCGTCAACGATAACCGCACGCTTGCGTCGCCGGAGATCGGACAAGAATTCAGCGCCCGTACGAAGGGGCCGGGTACCGGCTGCGGAAGACCGCAGAGCGGCTGTTTGGGTCATTGTAATTTCCTTAATTGCGACATCGCGTCAACGCGATTCACTAACTCGAACCGGGCATCGACCAGCCAAGGGCGCACTTATTGCATACAAATTGAACCTAAATATTGTAGTTGTCAAGCGGATCGAACCCCTCGGTTGGGATGCACCATCCACCGCATCATGGGTTATAGAACCTCGGCAATTGCGACACTTCTTCCGGTGCCGCACAAGCATCTGGCGCAAGGCAAAAAAGATTACATTCAGAATATTTAACGCACGCATGACACCAGGCTTTTCGCCTCCTTAGGACGACCACCGCAGCACGGAAAGCCTCTCGAAGACGACAACGAAATCTTCAAAACAGGGCCCGGTCGTTCTGAACGCGAATACGACACCCATCCCGGCCATGCAAAATCGAGCTCTGAATCTTTATGGCACTCGAACACATTGAGCTGGCCAGACACAAATCATGCTGCGGGCCATCTGTCATTGAATATGGAGAATACCGACTTCAGCTAAGCGCGCCACTGCAGAGCATACATTCTCTCGCAGAGAACTAGCGAGCTTGGCGATTTCAACAGTGGTGATTGCGACGTTCGCTACTCAAAACATCGCTTCTTCTCGGGCTTCCTGTGAACTGGTCATCAGTTCGACCGGTCGGATCATCCGAAACTGTGAGCCATCAGACAGGCGGATCATTGGCAAAAAATAAAAGGGATAGATGCCTTCTTCAAATGCTGCTAGGGGCAGGTGGCTTTCCCGCGGTCGAAACGACGGCCGAGCAGGTTCGTCATTTCGAGGCCGTCGACGACCCGAGATACACCCATAAGATCTCGGCCAAGTCGTATCGCGCCGCCGACGAGATTGAGGGCGAAGTGCTCTCCACTCCTGGAAAGCACGCGGCTCACCCTCAATCTCAATTCAATCGCAAATACTGCGTACTGAGATCAGCTTCCTCAGACACCCCATCTCAGCCCTAGGTCAAGCACAAAACCACGAGGACCTTCAGGCACCCAGTCACAGGTCTCCGTGGCATATGAAGCAGACATGCAAATATACGCAACGTGCAGCACCGTAGAGCCTAGCACCTGGATAGCTTTGGAACCGCCCGCACTATGGCAGTCAACCTACTCAGAGCATTCAAATCGTCCGAGAGAGCAAAGCTATGTCAGGGCGGCCCGCTGGTGTGCCGACTGGTCAGGTCACCTTCCATTCAGCAGGCCGCGGCAACGGTCCGAAGTATCCGGGAAATGGGATGGACGGCTAGACCAATCGTCTGACCGGCTGCAGGTGGGTCGCGGCCCTATGCGACCCACGCGCGGCCATTCGCTGATCCAGCCAATCGCAATGCTCCAACATTGCTCCCCTTGGATCGACGGAAAGGCCATCGGTTTATGACGAAGTAGCGGTCGGGCAATCAGGACGCTTCTTCACAATGGAATGAGCCATCGGCGAGGAGAAAGCGGTGTTGCCTCTCGCAGTTTTTGCATTGGACAGAAACGATGGCCAGGCGCTGACGATCATATGTCTGGCGATCAAGAATGATCCCCGCTTCAAAAGATGCTAGCGATGTTGGACAGAAGAAATGCAGCACTCCGTCTTCTCCTCTTTTATCATTCTTTTCAGCCTGACACTGCGTCGAGATACGTGTCTATTAAATTGAGATTAAATAAGGCGATGTTCCAGGAACGAAATTTACGGATCTTAGCTAAATTTATATCCGATTGATTTTGATTGGCTGAATTCGGTTCGGACAGTGTTCCACACTTTTTGCAGTCGTCGGGTTAGAATCGTCCCAACGCTGAGTTTTGTCGTTGTCCCTAACGATCCGACGACAGACTCAAAGACTTTGACGTGAAAGCGGGCGCTTTGCGCGACATGGTAGAGTTCAGATAGCCGTCGACTACGGCTCATTACGTTCCCCGAATTTCCTGTCCGCTAGGCCCTTTATTCTACGTTTCGGACCAGAATGGTTGCCAGCGGACCCTGTGGCAGGTTGCGTTGGCGACAGGTGTCTTTCTCGTCGAAAGACACATCACCTGAGATTGATGAACCTCGCCTTATACCTGTAAAGCTAAGGCCACTTGAACGACGCAATCTCAACGATGCCAGCTACCAAGCCGCAATTGAGAGGAGGGAGTATAGGCGAAGGATAGCGAACATCGGCCGGTCCCAGCTATGCTAGGTTCATGCACATTGGGCTTCCCCGTTCAGCGTCTCGCAAGACGACGCCCAATGCGGCGAACGTCACAGCAATAACGATCCTCACGATCAGGCAGTCGAGATCACCAGTGACGGTCACATCCATCGTTGTGAGAGGATTCGAAACACGCACTGATGCTGAAACCGGCATGAAGACGATCAAGTTTGCGAATCAAAATAACCGTGTTTGACCGAAACGAACATCGCTGATGGCTGCCGCGCAAGCCGATCGCAGCTTATTGAAGGCCGGCTTCAAGCACTCGCAAATGTTCACGCGATTTTTGTTGAATCTCGTTGGACTGGTGCATCACTGCGGACCCTTGTTGCTCAGGAACTTGCCCCTACCTGGCAGACGGGAAATCGCGCGCATCAATCAGCGGCCCGGATATCTCGCCAGAGCCCAGCGCTGCACAAACAGTGCTATTCACGACCTGACGACAAATGTCGCGAAGTATGGTGCGTTATCGAGCGAATCTGGACGCTTAGCAGTCGATTGGCTCCAGGCTGGCGATCGCCTAACCATTATCGGCTTGAACTTGCCCGAAATCCGCCAGGAGCATCTTGGACGGTGCTATTCCCATTTCACTTCCCAAGATGTTGCGAACGGCTGCAGGCTGGACGCTCCCTGGCGTGCTCACCGAACGTGCCGCCGAAGAATGCGGCGTTGAAATCGTCGGCAATAGCAACAGCATCGATGTCACGGTAGAGCCGCACCCACTGCACAGCCTTGAAGCCGTCGTGCGCGTACCCGAACGGTCCGTCGAATAGCGTCCGCAGCAAGCTGTCGATCGTGAACGTCACCTCTGTCTGGGTAAAGGACTATTGTAATGCTATCTGCGAGAGGGGCTACCGGAGCCGAGCCTTGAAAAACCGGCAGAACGGCGCTGAAATGCAACTTGGGGACAACCGCTTGGTGACTGGCTGGGGCGCCTGGATTCGAACCAGGGAATGGCGGAATCAAAATCCGCTGCCTTACCACTTGGCTACGCCCCAGCAGTGTCAGGAAGGCCCCGGTTCTAGCGGCGGCGCCGGTTCGCCGCAATGTCTAATCTGCAGGCTCCGCAGCCCCCTGGGGAAGCGGCACGGAAATCCTCCAATTGACGCCCTTTGCCGGCTGTTCTAGCCGTTAACAAGCCCTTAAAGCCGCGTCTGGAGAGAGGCCTATGTCCTATCGCGCGCCGGTTGCCGATATCGCCTTCGCGCTGAAGCACGGCGCCGGCCTGAACGACGCCCTGTCGCAGGGATTTTACGGCGATTTCGGCCCGGATGACCTCGATGTCATCCTCGAAGAAGCCGGCCGGTTCGCCAGCGAGGTGATTGCTCCGCTGAACGTCGTCGGCGATGTCCACGGCACTCCTCTGAAAGACGGCCACATCACCATGCCACCGGGCTGGAAGGAGGCCTATACGGCCTGGGCCGCCGCCGGCTGGAACGGCCTCGCCTCCCCGGCCGAATGGGGCGGCCAGGGCCTGCCCCGCGCCGTGAATGCTGCCTGTGTCGAGATGTGGAACGCGGCCTCGATGGCCTTTGGCATCGGCCCGGTGCTGACCATGGCCGGCATCGATGCGCTCGCCCTGCACGGCAATGACGATCTGAAAAAGACCTATCTGCCGAAGCTCGTCAGCGGCGAGTGGATGGGCACGATGCAACTCACCGAGCCACAGGCCGGCTCCGATGTCGGCGCGCTGCGTGCGCGGGCCGAGCGCAATGCCGACGGCACCTATCGTCTGTTCGGTCAGAAGATCTTTATCACATACGGCGAGCACGACCTCACCGACAACATCATCCATTTCGTGCTCGCGCGTCTGCCCGATGCGCCGCCCGGCACCAAAGGCATCTCGCTATTCCTCGTGCCGAAATTCCTGCTGAACGAAGATGGCACGCTGGGCCAGCGCAACGACGTGCACGTCCATTCCATCGAGCACAAGATGGGTATTCACGCATCGCCGACCTGTACCATGATCTATGGCGATAACGGCGGCGCGATCGGCTATCTGATCGGCAAGGAACATGCCGGCATGGCCTGCATGTTCACGATGATGAACGAGGCGCGGCTGATGGTAGGCCTGCAGGGCGTCGCCATTGCCGAACGGGCGACGCAGCAGGCATTGCAATATGCCCGCGAGCGCAAACAGGGCCGCGGCGACACATCGAAAGACCCCGCATCGGTGCCGATCATCGAGCATGTCGATGTCCGCCGCATGCTGCTGACCATGCGCGCGCTGACGCAGAGCGCCCGCGCCATCTGCTATGCGACCGCCATCGCGCTCGATCGCTCGCATCTCGAAAAGAATCCGGACGACCGCAGAGCCGCCGCCGATCGCGCCGCCCTGATGACACCAGTTGCGAAAGCCTTCTCCACCGATGTCGGCATCGATGTCACTTCGCTCGGCATTCAGGTGCATGGCGGCATGGGATTCATCGAGGAAACTGGCGCCGCTCAGCATTATCGTGATGCCCGTATCGCCGCGATCTACGAAGGCACCAACGGCATCCAGGCCATCGATCTTGTCACGCGCAAGCTGCCGCTGAACGGCGGCGAGACCGTCAAAACCTTCATCGCGGAGTTACGCGAGATCGTCCATGACGTGCGCGGCACGAACGATCCCGGCTTCGGCGCGACCGCCACCTGCCTCAGCGATGCTATCGATAGCCTGGAAAACGCAACGGCGTGGCTGATGGCGCATCTCAACAGCGAAACGACGGCCGCGCTCGCCGGCGCAACGCCCTATCTGCGCCTCTTCGCCAATACCACCGGCGTCTGCATGCTGGCCAAGGAAGCACTGGCAGCCATCAAGCTCGACAATGACGCTGTCGGTATCGACCGCATTGCGACAGCCCGCTTCTTTGCCGAGAACATCGCCGTGCAAAATCGCGGCCTTGAAGCGGTTGTCGTTGAGGCTTCTGCCTCGGTGACAACAGCCCCGCTCCCCGGCGATGCAATCTGACATGAATACACACATCCACGTCACTGACGATGCGTGCATTCGCATCATTCGCATCGACCGGCCAGACAAGAAGAATGCGCTGACTGCCGGAATGTATGACGCCATGGCGTCGGCACTCACCGGCGCCAAGATGGCACCGGGCATCCATTGCATCTTGATCAAAGGCGCGCCTGGCGCGTTCTGTGCCGGCAACGATCTTGAGGAATTTCGGCAAGCCGCAGAATCAGGCGAAGGGCTCGACGATTCCGTTCTGCGCTTTCTCTACGCCATTGCCTCCTGCGAGAAGCCCATTGTCGCCGCGGTGAACGGCCTCGCGATCGGCATCGGCACGACCATGCTGCTGCATTGCGACTATGTGGTCGCCTCGAAAGACGCGCGCTTCGCCACCCCCTTCGTCAATCTCGGTCTCGTGCCGGAAGCGGCATCATCCCTTCTCGCACCGCGGCTGATGGGCCCGCGCCACGCCTTTGCATTGCTGGTGATGGGCGAACCATTGGATGCGCAAGGCGCAATGGCGGCAGGTCTC
>Ga0164243_10001577_pt1 | contig 38578 bp, 36 predicted proteins | sample OricompcompostOP_FD_108781 | JGI IMG/M metagenome (GOLD analysis project Ga0164243, IMG submission 108781) | Organic Plus compost microbial communities from Emeryville, California, USA - Original compost - Organic plus compost (OP) | ecosystem: Engineered > Solid waste > Mixed feedstock >... | reverse complement strand
CCCCGCCCCGCCCCGCCCCGCCTCGCCCCCGCCCGCGCCATCACCTCCACCTCACTCCTCGCGAAACGGTGCGCTTTTCACGCGCTCTGGCGCGCAGAGAGCGCACCGTTTCGCGATGGGAGTGGGATCGGGGGAGGAGGGGGGTCGGGGGAGGCGCGGGATCGGTCCGGGCTGAGGTCACCAGGGGCGGGCCCAGGCGGCGTCGGGGGTGACGCCGGTGGTCTCGGCGGCCAGCTCGGCGAGGGCCTTGCGGTACTCGAGGGTCATGCGGTCGGACCGCACGTGGACCTCGGTGGTGATCTCGAGCGGGAACTCGGGGCGCACCCCTTCGAGCAGGGCGCGGTCCTCGGCCTGCACCTGCCGGTCGATGGCGATGATGCCCGCCTGCTTGGCCTCGTCGGGGTGGTCGCTGCGGGCCACGAACTGGCAGAAGCGCGTGTGGCGGTCGTCGATCGGGGTGCACGTCTTGTAGAGCACGTGCTCGAGGCCGTTCTCCTCGTAGCGGAGCAGCCCGCGGAAGACGAACGGCTGCACCAGCTCGGCGTAGGTGGTGCGGGGGGTGACGTCGCTGGTGATGCCGGTGTTGGCCTTCTGCTGCTCGGTGACCCGGGCGGTGATGGTGACGGAGAAGGAGAGGTGGGCACCGCGCCGCTCGACCTCGAAGTCGCCGAGGCGGGGGGCGTCGGGGGTGCCCACCGAGCTGCGGTGCACCCAGGCGACGTGGCTCACGTCGAGGGCGTTGTCGATGATGCGGGGTGCGGAGGCAGCCCACGTCTCGAACATCTCGTGCACGAGCGTGTAGCCCCGGTCGAGCTCCACGAACGACGGGATCGGTTCCCTCGGCACCCCCACGCACACCCACACCAGTCCGTACTTCTCATCGGCGAGCACGGACTGCACGTGGGCGCGCGGCGGCACCGGCACCCCGGGGGCGTTGCTGGGGATCTCGACGCAGGCACCGTCGCCGGCGAAGTGCCAGCCGTGGTACGGGCAGACCAGGCACCCGTCCTCCACCCAGCCCTGGGAGAGCCGGGCGCTGCGGTGGGGGCACTCGTCGACGGCCGCGTGCACGGGCTCGTCGGGCGAAGGGCGCCAGGCCACGTAGTCGTCGCCGAACATGCGGAACGGGAAGGGCTCGGTGCCGACCTCGTGGTCGTAGGCGATCGGGTACCAGTACTCCCGGAAGGCGGGGACCTCGCTGACCAGCACGTCCGACTCCTCGAGGGGTGGGCGACGGGGGACCTCCAGGATCAGATCCTATGCGCGCAGATTATTCTGATCCAGGCCGCGAGACGGACGGACGGCGGGAACGTCGGTACTGTCGTCGGACCGCGAGGGGACGGATGCCAGGGGGACGCCGTGGAGATCAGCTACACGCCGGAGCAGGAGGCGCTGCGCCAGGAGCTGCGGGCCTACTTCGACCGACTGATGGACGAGGACACCCGGGCGGCGGTCGCGGGCGACACCGTGAGCCCGCTGGCCAAGAAGATCTGGAAGCAGATGTGCGCCGACGGGTGGGCCGGCCTCGGGTGGCCCAAGGAGTACGGCGGCCAGGAGCGCGACCCCATCGACCAGTTCATCTTCTTCGACGAGTCGATGCGCGCCGGGGCCCCGGTGGCCACCCTCACCCTGAACACCGTCGGCCCCACGATCATGAACTACGGATCGGAGTGGCAGAAGGAGTTCTTCCTGCCCAAGATCCTCGCCGGCGACATCCACTTCGCCATCGGCTACTCGGAGCCGGGCGCGGGCACCGACCTGGCCTCCCTGCAGACCCGCGCCGTGCGCGACGGTGACGAGTACGTCATCAACGGCCAGAAGATGTGGACGTCGCTCGCCGGTGGCTCCGACTACCTCTGGCTGGCCGTGCGCACCGATCCCGAGGCCAAGAAGCACAAGGGCATCTCGGTGATCATCGTCCCCCTCGACACGCCCGGCATCACCCTGCAGCGGTTGCAGCTGATGGCCTCCCACGACATCAACGCCACCTACCTCGACGACGTGCGCGTGCCGGCCAAGTACCTGGTGGGCGAGGAGAACGGCGGCTGGGGGCTGATCACCAACCAGCTCAACCACGAGCGGGTCACCCTGTGCTCGAGCGGGAGCCCGGAGCGGATGCTGCGCGACGTGCGCGAGTGGGCCCAGACCGAGACCCTCCCCGACGGCCGCCGGGTGATCGACCAGGAATGGGTGCAGGTCAACCTGGCCCGGGTCCATGCCCGCCTGGAGTTCCTGCGCCTGGCCAACTGGAAGGTGGCGTGGTCGGCGGCGGAAGACGTGCTCCACCCGGCCGACGCGTCCACGGTGAAGGTGTTCGGCACCGAGTTCTACCTGGAGGCGTACCGGCTCCTCATGGAGGTGCTCGGACCGCGCGCCTACGTCAAGGACGGCTCACCGGCGAGCGTCCTGCGGGGCCGGCTGGAGAGCATGGTCCGAGGAGCGATCATCCTCACCTTCGGCGGCGGCGCCAACGAGCTCCAGCGCGACCTCATCGCCATGTTCGGGCTCGGGCTGCCCCGCTCCCGCTGAGCACCGGCCTCAGCCGGCCGGCGGGGCCACCGGCACCAGCAGGGACAGCAGCTCGTCGAGCGCGACCGTCGCCAACCACGCCTCGGCGTCGGCGCGCCCGTACGACAGCACCGCCGTGCCCGGGTCGGCGGGGTGCCGGGCCAGCCCGGCGCAGAACTCGACGGTGGGCTCGAGCAGGTGGAACGGCGCCGAGACCGCGGTGACCGCCCACCCGTCGCCCTCGTCGGCGAGCAGCACGAGCCGGTGGGTGTAGATCCGCCCGAGGGGGCCGCCACCGACGGCCTCGTGCACGAGGAACAGCACCCCACCGGGCACGGCCAGCCCGGGTGAGCCGCCGCGCGCGTCGGCGAGGGCCGGCGGCCCCGGACGCCGCGACACGGTGGTGACCGCCGCTCCCTCGGAGCCCTCGCCGACCCGCAGCACGACGGTGGGCGTGCACCGGTACACCAGGTGGAGGGCGCCGTCGTGCACGAACGGCATCCAGTTCTTCTGGTGGAGCTCGGGCTCAGGCCCGCTCAGCACCTGGAGGGTGGTTCCAGTGGGGGATCCGCCGACGGGACCGAGGTCGAGCAGCACCACCTCGCAGCGCTCCTCCGGGTTGCGGTCCCGCACGGTCGCGGTCGCCCGCCACCGGCCGTCGAGGGCGACCAGCCGCAGGTCCTCGCACCCGGACACCCGCGACGGGTGCACCTCGTCGCCCTCCGGCACCTCGGGCAGCGCCGCGGCCGGGCCGGCCGGCCGGAGCCGGTCGTCGAGGGGCACGAGCCGGTTGGCCGTGCGCACGACCGGCTCGGGGAGGTCGTACCGACCTCCGGCAGCGAGCCGGTAGTTGGCGCTGCGCAGGAGCAGGTGGAGGACACCGTCGTCGGAGGTGCCCAGGCTCGGGTTGAACGTCGACCAGCCCCGTTCATCGGGGAGGTCGATCAGGGTGTGGCGGGTGCTCGGGGCGAGGTCGGCCAGCGTCGACAGCCGGGTGCCGGTCAGCGTGGGCAAGAAGGCGGGGGCGGTGCCGTCGCCCCGGCCGAGCGCCTCCAGGCACCAGGCCCGGTTGTGGCGCACCCAGGGGTCGACCCAGGGCGGAACCCCGTCGGCGAGCAGCTGGTCGTTGTCGGCCAGCGCGGTCTCGGGGTCCCCGCAGTGGTAGGCGGCCACCGCCCGCTCGAACCGCAGGGCCCAGTCCCACGCCTCGGTGTGCACGAACAGCAGGTCGTCGGTCGGGTAGGGCAGCGCCAGACCCTGCTCGGCGAAGGCCCGGGCCAGCCGGTGGGCGCCCAGGGCGCGATAGCCGCGCGCCAGCTCGAGGAGCGGCTCCGCCCGCTGCGGACGCATCTCCCAGGCGGCCAGCAGCTCGGGCACCGCCGCGAACCAGTCGGTGGCCGCCGTCAGCACGCCCACCTGGAGCTGGGCGTAGAACTGCTCCTCCGCCCATCCGCCGAGCTCGACCCTCCGCCGGTAGAGGGCGGTCGCGTCCTCGGCGTGCCCCAGGTCGCGGAGCGTCTGGGCGAGGTAGAACACGGTCCGCGGGTCGTCCGGCCGGCGTTCGAGCTCGGCCTCGAGGAGCCGACGGTCGCGCTCGAACTTGTCGCCGCGCGAGCCGCCGTCGGCGTGGTGCTCCACCACCAGGGCGTCCCACCGGGCGGTGGTGTGGGGCCCGTCGCACGCGAGGTACTCGTGGGTGGCACCCACGTACGACCACGCCCGGTCGGCACGGACGACCCGGGGGATCCAGTACTCCGGGTCGCCCTCATGGCGCAGCAGTGCGGCATCCGCGTCGGGGACGGTGAGGGCGTCCACCCCGCCCTCGATCCGGAGCGTCATGTCGGCGTCGACCAGCAGCAGGTGCGTCCCGACCCCTCGGGCGAGGGCCATGAGCTCGCTGCGGTTGGTGCCGAAGTCGACCCACCGGCGCTGGTGCAACGCGCCGGGGAGACCGTGGAGCGCACGGGCCACCAGCTCGGGGGTGCCGTCGGAGGAGCCGGTGTCGACCACCACCCAGCCCGAGAGCAGCGGCCGCACCGAGGTGAGGCACCGCTCGATGACCGCCGCCTCGTCCTTCACGATCATGGCGAGGGTGAGCCCCGGGCCGGCTCCAGGAAGATCTCGGTCCTCGGTCGCCATCGGTGCGTAGTCTTGCCCAGTGCACGACATGGCGGATCCCGACGACGTCCCGACGGTCTCTGCTCCGGAAGCGGATGAGCCGGTCCCGACCCCTCGGTCCGACGACCCGCTGCACCGGATCACCCGGCGGCGCCTGATCGGCGGCCTCGCCGGTGCCGGTGCCTTGTTCGTGGTGTCCCGGGTGGCGGGCGGCTCGGCCGGCTCGGCCATCCGGGCGACGGCTGCGGGCGCCACCGGTGGCACCGCCGGGCTGGGCGCGCCGGCCGCGGTCGGCGGCTCGTTCCTCGCCTCGTTCGACTTCGTCTCCGGCGCCGTCGACGTGTCGGGCACCACCGGGCTCCCCGGCGGCACCGAGGTCACCGTCACCGTGCTCGCCCTGCTCAACGGCAGCCCGATGCCCCCGGGAGGCGACGCCGCCGTGCGCACGGTCACCGTCACCACCGAGGCCGACGGCACGTTCGTGGCCACCCCCTCGTTCGGCGGCGCCACCAACGAGAACGCCAACCAGTTCGAGCTCTCGATCAGCACCGGTGCCGACCCCACGGGCGCCTGTCTGGTCGGCTCCCTGCTGACCCCCGAGCCGCCGGTCGGTCCTGCCGGTCCCGCCGGCCCCACCGGCCCCTCCGGACTGTTGGGTGAGCCGGGCCCGGACGGCCTCCCCGGGGCCACGGGGAACACGGGCCCGGAGGGCCCTCAGGGACCCCTCGGCCCGACGGGTGCCATGGGCCCTGTCGGCCCCACCGGTGTGACGGGCCCGACCGGCTGGACGGGCTCGGCCGGCGCCACCGGCCCCACCGGTCTGGCCGCTCCCATCGCGCTCCTCTATGTGCCGGGTGCCGCCCCGGGCCCGACCGGCCCGGTCGGCCCGACCGGCTCCACCGGCGCCGCTGGCGCTCCCGGCGAGCTCGGCGCCACCGGGCCCACGGGTCCCGAGGGCCCAGAGGGTGCCCCCGGTGCCTCGGGTGAGACCGGCCCGGCCGGCGTCACCGGCCCCACCGGCCCGTCCGGCATGACGGGCCCCACTGGCTCGGTCGGTCCCACCGGCCCCACCGGTCCGTTCGATCCCACCGGCCCCACCGGTCCGGTCGGTCCCACGGGTGAGCAGGGTGAGATGGGTGCTCCCGGCGGTTTCACCGACTTCGACGGCGAGCCCATCGCCTCGGTCGTCGCCGCGGAGGTGCTCTACCTGCCGCCCGGTCCGCCGGGGCCCACCGGCCCGACCGGTCCCGTGGGGCCCACCGGTCCGGTCGGCCCCACCGGTGCCACCGGGCCCGTCGGTCCCGACGGCTCCGTCGGTCCCGTCGGACCCACCGGGCCTGAGGGTCCCGCCGGCGAGACCGGGCCCACCGGCGCGGTCGGCCCCACCGGTGCCACCGGGCCCGTCGGTCCAGAGGGGCCGACCGGCGCGACCGGCCCCCATGGGCCGCTGTCCATCCCGTCCGCGGTCAACCAGCCGGCGGCGCCGGACGACGTTCCCTTCGTGCAGCCGTTCGAGGGCGCCTTCGTCGTCGACTCGTGCCCGGTGCCGCCGACGACCACCACCACGGCGGACGTCGACAGCGCGGGCGCCGAGCGGGGCGACGAGGTCGGTCCCGCCTTCACCGGCTGAGGTGGCGCCCGGCCCCGCGGGCCGAGCGCGACCACCCCTCGACGTGCTCGAATGAGGTGGAGCACGAGGGGGGACCATGGGGGACGACGAGAGCACGCCCGCGCCACGACCGCTGACCGGCACCCGGGTGCTGCAGGTCGGCACGGGCATCGCCGCGGGGTATGCGGGGAAGCTGTTCGTCGACGCGGGCGCCGAGGTGCTCGCCGTCGAACCTCCCGACGGCGACCCCCTGCGGCGCTGGTCGGCCACCGGCGCCGACACCGTCACTGCGCCCGGCCCCCTCTTCGCCCACCTGGCCGCGGGGAAGGGCTCGGTGGTGGGGTTCGCCACCGACACCCACGTGCAGGAGCTGATCGACGGTGCCGACCTGGTGATCGAGACCGGTGAGCTCGATCTCGACGCGGTGCGCGCCGGTCGTCCCCGGCTGGTGGTGGTGTCGGTGACCCCCTTCGGTCGCACCGGCCCGCTCGCCGATCGGCCCGCCACCGAGTTCACGGTGCAGGCGGAGTGCGGATCCATCGCCGGTCGGGGCGTGCCCGAGCGGCCTCCGGTGCAGGCCGGCGGCCGCACCGCCGAGTGGGCCGCGGGCCTCTACGCCGCGGTCGCGGGCGCGGCCGCCCTCTCCGGGGTGAGGGCCGGGGGCGAGGGCTCGGTGATCGACGCCTCGTGGCTGGAGGCGATGACCGTCAGCACCAACCTCTTCGCCGATCCCATGTGGAGCATCATGACGGCGCTCATGGGCATCGACCCGCCGGGCGACCCCCGCAGCGTCGAGACGCCGTCGATCTACCCGACCGCCGACGGGTGGATCGGCTTCAACACCAACGGGCCGCAGCACGCCGAGGCGTTCCTGCGCCTGGTCGAGCGCGAGGACCTGATCGAGGCGGGCTACGTCAACGCGGGCACCCGGATGGCGAACCGGATCGAGTTCGACGGCTGGGTGCGCGACTGGACCACCCGCCACACCACCGCCGAGATCCTCGAGCGGGCCGCCGCCTTGCGGGTGCCCACCGCCCGGGTCAACGACGCCGCCACCGTGGTGCAGGAGGAGCAGCTGGTCGCCCGGGACTTCTACGCGCCCGCCCCCGACGGGCGTGGCGTCGTGCCCCGGTCGCACTACCTGATCGACGGCGAGCGGGCGCCCGTCCCGCCCCCGGTCCACGACCTCGGTTCGGATGCCGGATGGTCCCGGACGCCCCGGCCGGTGCACGCCGCGGCACCGTCGAACGCCGGCCCCCCTCCGGCCACCGCGCCGTTGGAGGGGCTCAAGGTCCTCGACGTCACGTCGTGGTGGGCCGGACCGGCCAACACCCAGCTGCTCGCCGCCCTCGGCGCCGACGTGGTGCACGTCGAGTCGATCGCCCACCCCGACCCGATGCGGTACGCCGCGGCGGTCATGTTCCTCGACCGCGACCGGTGGTGGGAGCTCAGCTCCTTCTACCTCTGCATCAACACGAACAAGCGGGGCATCACCCTCGACCTCGGCACGCCCGACGGCGTCGCCCTGGCCGAGCGTCTCATCGGGTGGGCCGACGTGGTGGTCGAGAACTACACCCCCCGGGTGATGCCCAAGTTCGGCCTGGGCTGGGAGCGGGTCCACGAGCTCAACCCGCAGGCGGTGATGGTGCGCCAGCCCGCCTTCGGCCTCGACGGACCCTGGGCCGAGCGCCTCGGGTTCGCCCAGAACATGGAGCAGATGTGCGGCATGGCCTTCCTCACCGGCCACGCCGACCAGGAGCCGCTGGTGCCCCGCGGCCCGTGCGACCCACTCGGAGGGGCCCACGCCGCCTTCGCCACCCTCGCCGCCCTGGCGCGGCGGGAGCAGACCGGCACCGGCTGCCTGGTGGAGGTCCCCCTCATCGAGGGCGCCCTCAACCTCATGGCCGAACCGGTGGTCGAGCACTCGGTCACCGGGCGGATCATGGGCCGCGACGGCAACCGCTCGGCCCACGCCGCCCCGCAGGGGCTCTATCCCTGCGCCGACGACGAGCGGGGGGTCGCGGTGTCCGTGGCCACCGACGAGCAGTGGCAGGCCCTCGCCGCCCTGCTCGGCGAGGCCTCCCTCGCGGCCGACCCGGAGCTCGCCGACCTCGCCGGCCGCCGCCGTCACCACGACCGCGTCGACGCGGCTGTGGCCGCCTGGGCCGCCTGCCGCACCGTCGACGACGCGGTCGCCGCCCTGCTCGCGGTCGGCGTCCCCGCCGCCCGCCTCACCGACCCACGGCGGGTGCACCAGCACCCCCAGCACGTCGCCCGGGGCTACTTCGAGGACACGCCCCATCCCGTCCTCGGCTCGCTCCCGGTGATGGGCATGCCCTTCCGGCTGAGCGGTCGCGCCCGCTGGAACCGGCTGCCCGCCCCGGTGATGGGGGAGCACAACGCCGAGGTCCTGGGCGGGCTCCTCGGCCTCGAGGAGGCCGAGCTGACCCGCCTGGCCGCCGCCGGGGTGGTGGGCGACCGACCGGCCGGCGTCTGAGCAGGCCGCCTTTCCCGGCAGCCCGAAGGCCTGACCCGCGGTCACTCCGGGTAGAGGTCGCGGGTGATCGCGCAACCCGATGCCCCTATGGTGGGACCCCTCGTGGCCGGACGCACGGAGGGCCCGCCGTGAACGACACGCTCACCATCCCCCGCTCCGCCAAGCGGGCCCGGCGGCCCGACCTGGTCCCGGCGGTCCTGGTGGGGATCGGCACCGCCCTGCTGCTGGTGCTCGTCTCGCTCACCCTTCGCACCCCGGAGCACGTGAGCCTCACCGTGCGCAACCCGCTCGATTGGCGGGCCGACGTCAGCGTCCGGGCCGAGGGCGATCCGGCGTGGACCCACGCCGGTGCCGTGCCCCGCAACGGCGAGCTCGAGCTGCTCCGCCTTCCCGACCAGGGTGACGAGTGGGTCGTGCGCTTCTCCTACGCCGGTGCGCAGCAGGAGGTCACCGTCTCCCGGGGCGAGCTGGCCGCCAACGGCTGGCGCATCGACGTGCCGGACGAGCTGGGTGAGGACCTCGAGGAGGCCGGGGTGGCGCCCACCACCGGGAGCACCGCGGGTCGGGCCGGCGACTCGGAGCCGCCCGCCGACTCGGCGACCCCCTGACCGAGCGAGCTCAGCGGGGGCGGCGGCTCGAGAGCGACGGCCCCTGGCGGGCCGCCGCCGCTCCCTGCTGCATCACCTCGGCCATCAGGTCGTAGGCCTGGCGCCACGCCTGCTCGTGGGCCGGGGTGAACCCGTCGCCCAGCGTCTCCTGGAGGGTCTCGAGCAGGGCGGTGCGGACCACGAGGTAGTGCGACGCCTGCACGCCGTAGCCGCGGTGACGGGCCCCGAGGGCCCGGGACTGGAGAGCCAGGTCGGGCAGCTCGCCGAGGCTGGCCACCAGCTCGGTGAGGGTCGCGAGGAAGTTCGCCCGCAGCTCGCCGAGGTCGTCCGGGAACATCTCGCGGGTCTCCGGCGCCAGCTCGAACACGCGCTCGTAGAAGCGGCGCACGACCTCGTCGCCGTCGCCGAGCGCGGTCATCGACGTCTGCACGAGCGCGATCTGGTCTGGGTTCATGGCTGGCTCCGGTGGTCCGTGGCGGGATGCTGCCACCATCGTGAGGTCGGTGCGGCGACACCGCCTGAGCAACGGCTACCCATCGTCGTTCGGGCTCCGGTCGAGGACGGTGGCCAGCTCGGCCCGGCTGGAGACCCCGAGCTTGGTGTAGACGTTCTGCAGGTGGTTGTTCACCGTGCGCACCGACAGGTAGAGGCGCTCGGCGATCTCCTTGCTGGGCACGCCGGACGCGGCGAGCAGGGCGATCTCCCGCTCCCGGGCGGTGAGGGGGACCACAGTGGTGGCCGCCACCTGCACCGGCGAGCGGGCCCCCTCGCAGTGGTCGAGGCAGGTGCTGGCCCGGCCGGCCAGCCCATTGGCGCCCCGCTGGTCGCCCCGGGACCGCACGAGGTCGGCAGCCGAGGCGAAGGCCTCGCCGGCCGCGAGCAGGCAGCCCAGCTGCTCGAGCTCCTCGGCGGCGGCGACCAGGGCGTCCGGGTCGCGAGCCGACTCAGCGGCGACGTGGTGGTGTCGGGCCGCCACCAACGGGCTGTCGCTCGCCGCGGCCAGGGCCTCGGTGCGGGCGACGACGTCGCGGGCCCCTCCCAGGCGGGCCACCTCGTGGCACAGGCGGACCTCGACCGTGCGCTGACCGCCGTCGGCGGCCCGGTCCGCGGCGGCGAGGAGCACGGCCCGGGCGTCGGACAACCGGCCCTCGGCGGCCAGCAGGGCGGCCTCGCCCAGCGCCCGCTCCGGCTCCAGGAAGCCCAGCTGACCGGGGAGGGCGGCCAGCTCGTCGAGGGCGTCCCGGGCGACGTCGAGCTCGCCGACCAGCGCGGTGGCGGCGGCCAGCCCCGACAGGGCGAGGCCCCGCTGGAGCCACCAGCCCGGCGAGGACGAGGCGGAGAGCGCCTCCCGGAACCACCGCTGCGCCGAGCGGGCGGCGCCACGGACCAGGGCGGTGCGTCCCAGGTCGAGGGCGTACCAGGTCTGGCCCAGCGAGGAGCCGACCTGCACGGCGGCGGCGAAGCCCTCGTGGGCCGAGGCGGCGGCCGCGGCGAGCAGCCCGGCCTCCTCCAGCGCCAGGAGCAGGGCGATGCGGTGGGTGTAGGCGTACGTGAACCCGATGCCGCCGCCGAGGCGCTCGTGGAGGGCCATGGCGGTTCGGGCCACCTCGACGGCCTCGACCGGTCGTCCGGCGAGGGCCGACGCCTGCACTCCGGCGATGGCCCAGAGCACGTAGCGCCGGGCGTCGTCGTCGCCGGGCCCCGGCTCTGGGCGGGGCCCGAGCACCTCGAGGGCGGCGTCGGGGCGCCCGGCGAAGAGCTCCACCACCGCGAGGCGGCTGCGCAGCTCGGCGCCGGTGAGGGCACCGTCGTCGCCGCCGGCCTCCAGGGCGGCGAGCTCCTCGACGGCGGTGGCGCGGGCGTCATCGGGTCGCAGGAGGCCGAGCAGCAGGTTGGTGGTGCGGACGTGCCCCAGCTTGAGCCGGGCGGGCAGGTCGCCGGTGAGGGCCAGCCCGTCGGCCAGCACCCGCTCCGCCTCCTCGCCCCGCCCGAGCTCGAACAGCGCCTCGCCGCAGAGCGCCGCGCTGGTCATGCTCGGCTCGGCCCGGTGCCACGCCTCTGCCAGGCGCAGGGCGAGGGCGGAGTCGAGCGAGACCCGGGCGAGCTGGGCGGCCGCGGCGAGCACCGCCGAGTCGACGGGCCGTCCGGTGTCGAGGCGCCAGCTGGCGACGAGCAGGGCGTCCTCGGGGCGACGCCCGGGCCACGCCTCGAAGCGGTCGGCGTGCTGGGAGAGGATCGAGCGCCAGCGCAGCGCCGGGATGCCGGCCCGCAGCGACTCGGCGAACAGCGGGTGGGCGATCCGGATGAGCTCGTGGTCACCGGGACGGGACGGGGGCTCCAGCTCGATCACCCCGCCCGCTTCGAGCTGCTCCAGCAGGTCGAACGACGAGACCTGCACCAGCAGGTCGAGCGGCACCGGACCCACCACGGCGAGCAGCTCCAGGACCCGGCGGCTGTCGTCGTCGAGCCCACGGAGGCGCTCGTCGTAGAGGTCGGCCACGCGCTGCACGGGCGGCAGTGCGCCGGTGAGGCGCCACACCCCGTCGGTGAGGGCCAGCGCCCCGGAGGCGACGGCGGCGCGCACCAGCTCCCGCAGGAACAGGGGGTTGCCCTGGGTCACGACCGCGACCTCCCGCGCCGCCCGGCCGTCGAGCGGCGCCCCGAGGGCCAGGTGGAGGAGGGTGTCGACCGTGCCAGGGTCGAGCGGCGCCAGATCGAGGCGCAGGAGGCGGTCGTTGCGGCACAACGCCTCGAGGGCGTCGGGGACGGGCTCGCCGGTGCGCACGGTCATCACCAGGGCGACCGAGCCGTCCTGCACGAGCTGGGTGAGCAGGGTGAGCGACACCGCGTCGAGCAGGTGGGCGTCGTCGACGTGGAGGACGAGTCGGCCCTCGGTCTGGGCCAGTGTCTGGCGGGCGGCGGCGAGGAGGCGCACGGCGTGCAGGGGGCCGTCGTCGTCCTCGGCGAGCACCACGGCCGGGGGCAGGAGGTGGGCGAGCGCCCCGAGCGGCACCGACGCCACCGTGGCGCTGGCCAGGGCGGTGGCCGTGGGCCGGCCCTGGGCCTCCGCCTCGGCGAGGAGCTCCTGGGCGAAGCGGGTCTTGCCCACGCCCGGGCCGCCGGCGACGAGCACGCCGCTGCGGAGGGGGTCGTCGATGGCGGCGAGCGCGGCGTCGAGCTCCACCCGCCGTCCGACGAAGGGCCAGCGGTCGAGGACCGCGCCCGCCGGACCCGCGCTCCCAGCGACGGCCATGGCCGGGCAGGTTACCCGGCTGACGACCTCGGCCACGCACCGTGGTCGGGCGCGGCCTGAGCAGTGCTCCCCCCTGCCGCCCCGACGGGGTGAGCACGATGAGCACTCGTTGCTCAGGAGCCCCGGCGGGGCCATCCGTACCGTGACCCCTGTTCCCGCCAGAGGGGCGGGCCGAACGAGGGAGACACCGATGGGGCTGTTCAAGCAGATGAAGGACCTGAAGACCGTGGTCGGCGCCGTCCCCGGCATCATCGACCAGACCCAGCAGATGCAGGCCAACGCCATGGCCATGCAGGGCACCTACGGCGCGGCCACCGTGCCCGGCGCGGCGATGATGCCCGGCACGCTCGACCCCGCGGTGCTCGAGCCGATCAACGGCATCTCGCTCGAGCAGTACGCCCGCATCGCCAAGACCATCGGCGAGCAGCGCCTCGACCAGGCGGGCACCGAGGCCCTGGTGCAGCGCCTCGGCCTCTCCGTCGCCGACTGGCAGGCCGCCTACGACGGCTGGAACGCCCGGTTCAAGGGCAACACGCAGCTGTCGGTCCAGTTCGGCACGATCTACCAGAGCGCCCAGGCCTACTGAGATGGGCTTCCTCAAGGACCTCCGCACCCTCTCGAAGCAGTCGCGGGAGCTCAACCGCAACCGCGACGTCGGCGCCGAGATGGCCCGGGCGAGCGAGGCGTTGGCCCAGGCAAACCGGATCCTGGTGGACCAAGCCAACGCCGGCGTCCTGGCCAAGGGCGCCCCGGCGGCCACGTTCCAGGTGCTCGCCGCCCGAGACACCGGCGCCGTGGTGAACCTCCAGCCGATGCTCGAGATCGACCTGCTCGTCCAGCACGAGGGCGGTCTCTCCTATCCCGCCACCGTGGGCCAGATCGTCCCCGCGGCGGGTCTCGGCCGGGTCGTGCCCGGAGCCACGCTCCGGGGCAAGGCCGACCCGACCCAACCCTCCGCGGTGTGGATCGACTGGTCGTCCTGACCGCAGCTGACGGACTGCCCCTCGCCTCGGCCCCGCGGTACCTGCCGCGGGGCCCGAGGTGGCCTGGAGCCCTCCTTCGGGAGGGGTGTCGCGGTTTTCGCTCCGGTCGTCGGCGCGATGAGCCGATGATCCGTGGGCCGGCGTCCACCACCCGTCCGTCCGCCGGCCGCCGACGACCGCACGAAGGCCGCCACCATGCTGCACTCCGATCCGCCCTCCTCCGCTCCGGCGCCCGTCGCCCGCACCCCCCGCCGCCGACGGCGCCTGCTCGTCGTCGCCGCCCTGGCCGTCGTGCTCGGCCTGGTCGGTGCCGCCTGCAAGCAGATCGACCCGAACAACCGGGCCGCCGCGGTCCCCGGGGTCACCAACGGCAACCTGCCGATGTCGTACCTCGGGTCGACCGCCAACGGCTGCGTGGTCTACGACGAGGCGCTCGCCTCGTTGAAGGCCATGATCGCCCACGCCGCCGCCGACGACATCACGCTCCGGGGCATCGGCTGCTACCGGGACTACGCCGGCCAGGTCGCCGTGCGCCAGGACTGGTGCAACCGGGGCCGTTGCGACATGGCCGCGGTGCCCGGGTCGTCCAACCACGGGTGGGGCAAGGCCGTCGACTTCGCCGACCAGAAGGGCGAGCTCACCTTCGACAGCATCGGCTACGCCTGGCTGAAGGCCTGGGCCGGCGTGTACGGCTGGATGCACCCGAAGTCCATGGAGCCGGACGGCCCGATCCCCGAGCCGTGGCACTGGGAGTGGGTCGGTGACGGCGGGAAGATGTACCCCGGCGAGTACGCCGGCATCGGGAACGCACCGCTCACCGAGCCGCGCGGCCTCCCCTTCGGGCACTTCGACCTCGCCGTCGCCAATCCCGACGGCACGTCGGTCACCGTCGCCGGCTGGGCCATCGACCCCGACACCACCGCCTCGATCCCCGTGCACGTCTACGTCGACGACCGCGGCTACGCGGTGACGGCCAACCACAAGCGGCCGGACGTGGCCGAGGTGTTCCCGCTGTACAAGAGCTCGCCGCACGGCTTCCACGCATCGGTGCCCGCCACACCGGGCGTGCACCAGGTGTGCGCCTACGCCATCAACGTGGCCGGCACCGGGTGGAACCGGCTGCTCGGGTGCACGAGCGTGACCGTGGTGCCGCCGGCCGCGCCGGCCGCCCAGCCCGCGCCGGCGGCCCCGACCACGACGGTCGCGCCGCCGGCCACCACCAGCACCACCGGCGCGCCGCGCTCCACCACCAGCACCACTGGCGCGCCGGCCTCGACCACCACGGTGGCTCAAGCCCCTTCGCAGGGCGCCCGATGATCTGACATGGCTCCGACCGCCCTCGACCCCGCCCCGGCCGCCGCGCCGCCTCCCCCGGGACCCCCCGGGTCCCGTCGCCGGCTCCGCCCAGTGTGGAAGGTCCTGCTGGCCGTGCTGGCCGTGCTGGTGGTGGTGGTCGTGGCGGCCGTCCTCTGGTTCTTCTTCGGGCGTGACACGGCCAGCGAGGTCAGCACCGACACCGCGCTCGAGGACCTCCGCAGCTCCGGCGCCACCGCGTCGGAGGTCGAGGGCCTGCCCTCGGTGGGGGTGTACACGGCCACCGCCGAGGGCAGCGAGGACATCGGCTTCCCCGGCCTCACCGAGTCGTTCGGTCCCGGTGCCCCGGTGACCGTCACCCACGGCGAGGGCGGGTGCTTCACCTACCGGGTGGCCCTCAACAGCCATCACGACCGGTCGTGGACCTTCTGCCCGGCCGGCGGGGCGACCTTCGCCCTCACGGCGGCCGACAGCAGCACCCGGCGGGACGTCCCCGGCCTCGACGTCGACAGCCTCACCACCTACACGTGCGCCACACCGGTCCCCTACCTCTGGCCCGACGCGGCGGTCGGCGAGCGGCGCACCGGCTCCTGCACCGGGGTGTCCGACACCATCGACGGGATCACCGGCGACACCGGTGAGGTCGAGGTGCTCGGGCGGACGACGCTGACCATCGGGGGTGAGCAGGTCGAGGTGGTGCACGTGCGCAGCACCGACACCTTCACCGACGCGCAGGTCGGCACCGAGGTCGACGAGTGGTGGCTCGACGCCCGCACCGGCCTGCCCCTGCGGATCGTGATCGCCGCCGATCTCACCAGCTCCGTGGGCGACTACCGCGAGACGGCCACCGTCGAGCTCACCACCCTGGTGCCCACCACCTGACGCCCAGCCGCCGGCCCCGGCCGGCGGCCCCGGCCACGATGGTCGTGGTCCGGCTCAGTCCCGGCGGTGCGACGGGTGCAGCACCCGGGTGACGTGGCGGGCGTCGACCACGGGCGGGTTCGTGGCCAAGGCCTCCAGGGCGACGGCGGGGGCGTCGCCGGTGAGGTGGTAGGCCATCGCCGCCAGCGGGGGCGAGTACACGTGGATGCTCGTGGCCCACTCGTCCCCCTCGTTGCACACCTCGTGCACGTCCGTGGGGCCCAGCTCGGTCACGTCGCCCGCCTCGAGTCGGCGGGCTGCGCCGGTGCGGGTCCGCTCGGTGAGCCGGCCCTCGGTGACGACGATGACCCCGGTGGAACCGCCGTGGTCGTGGAGGGACACGCCCTGGCCGGGGGTCCACCCGACCACCCACACCTCGTAGGCGTCGGTGGCCAGCAGGCGTACCGGGTGGCGCTCGACGTCGTCGTGGCGGACGTGGGCGGCCCACAGGTCGCGGGCGGCGGCGATGCCGCACGCGATGTCGACCAGCGTGGCCCGGTCGAGGGGCTCCGCGGGGTGCTCGGCGTGGTCGGACTGGGTTCGGGTCGCGGCCATGGGGGTGGCCTCCTGGGGGCGGCGGATCGGTCCAGAGGGGACCGGACGCAGGCTAGCGAATTCCCGACCAAGTGGGTCAAGTTTTGGTCCGGGACGTCAGGACCCGGTGTCGAGCTGCCCCATCACGAGGGCGGCGACCTGCTCGCGCAGGGCGACGAAGTCGGGATCGGCCCGCAACGACCGGTCGTGGGGGGCCGACGCGAAGGGCACCGGGATGTCGGCGACGATGCGTCCCGGCCGGGGGCTCATCACCACCACCCGGCTGCCGAGGTACACCGCCTCCTCGATCCCGTGGGTGATGAAGAGGGCCGACTTCCCCGTGGCCCGCCACAGCCGGTGCAGCTCGTCCTGCAGGCGTTCGCGGGTCAGCGCGTCGAGGGCGCCGAACGGCTCGTCGAGCAGCAGCACCTCGGGGTCGGTGGCCAGCACGCGGGCGATCTGGGCCCGCTGCTGCATGCCACCGGACAGCTCGTAGGGCGGGACGTCGCCGAAGTCCTCGAGCCCGACCAGCTCGAGCTGCCGCCGGGCCTCCTCCAGGCGCTGCCGCTTGGGCACGCCGCGGAAGCGCAGACCGAGCGCCACGTTCTCCACCACCGACATCCACGGGTAGAGGTTGGGCTGCTGGAACACCACGCCCCGCGTCGGCGAAGGCCCGTCGATGGGTCGGTCGTCGAAGGTGGCCTCGCCCTCGGAGGCGGCGAGGAACCCGGCGATCACCTTCAGCAGGGTGGTCTTGCCGCAGCCGGAGGGCCCCACGACGGCGACGAGCTCGCCGGGTTCGATGCGCAGGTCGACCCCCTCGAGGGCGGTGACCCGGCCCCCGGCCCCGTCGTAGCGCACCGCGACGTCGCGCAGCTCCACCCGGCCGGGGACGGCCGGGGTGACGGGACCGGGAGCGGGATCGCCGGTCACGTGCCCGACGCCTCCTTGGCGAAGGTGGCGACGACGGCGTCGCGGTAGTGGCTCTCGGGCTGGACCGAGTCGATCTCGCCGAGGTCCTTGTTGAACTCCGCCGCGGCGAAGAGGTTCCGGGCCAGGCCGCCGCCGAGGTACTCCTCGCCGACCTGCTCGGAGGCCGTCAGGAAGATGAGGTCCTCGATCTGCGCGGTGGCCTCCTCGACGGTGATGTTCAGCTCCTCGGCGATGGCCTCGGCGGCCGCCTTCGGGTCGGAGTTGAGCAGCTCCACCGCACGGGTCTGCTGCTCGACCCAGGTGGTCACGGCCGCCGGGTACTTCTCGGCGAACGAGTTGGTCACGACTGCGAGGTCGTAGGTGGTGTAGCCCTTGGCGGCGAGGTCGGCGCTGGTGACGAGGACCTTGCCCCCGTCGGCCACGATCGAGGCCAGGTTCGGGTTCCACACGTAGGCGCCGTCGATGTCGTCCCGGGTCCAGGCCGCGTAGATGTCGGCGGGCTCGGCGTCGATGATGTCGACGGTGGTCGAGTCGACACCGGCGTCGTCGAGGGCGGCGAGCAGGCTGTAGTGCGCGGTGGACGCGAACGGCGTGGCGATCTTCTTGCCGGCCAGGTCCTGGATCGAGCTGATGTCGCTCTTCACCACGAGCGCCTCGGCCTCACCGATGACGTCGAAGATCCACGGCACCTGGTAGGGCAGCTCGTTGGACAGGCCCCGCGAGACCGGGCTGGAGCCGGCCAGGCCGATGTCAACCGAGCCGGCGGTGACGGCCTGGTTCACGGCGCCGCCGGAGTCGAAGAGCTTCCACTCGATCTGCGTGTCGGGGAAGGCCTCCTCCAGCCACCCCTGGTTCTTCACGATCAGGTCGCCGTTGGGGATGAGCTGGTAGGCGATGGTGATCTTCTTGGGCGCCTCGGCCGAGGCGGCGGCGCCGGCAGCGGTGGTGTCGCTCGAGGAGCTCTTCGACGACGAGCCGCAGGCGGCGAGCAGGGCCCCGACCCCGAGCAGCAGGGCGAGGGCGATGACGGTTCGCCTGGACCTCTTCAACGGGTGTGGACGCATGGGTGGGTGTGCTCCTGTGTCGGTTGGTGCCGGCCGGGGCTCGGCCGGTCTGGGATCCGTCGGTCGGGGCGCGACGGGACCGGGTGGCTAGCCCTTCCCCCTCCAGGGGACGACCGCCCGCTCGACGGCCTTCACGGCGGCGTCGAGGGCGATGGCGGTGATGCCGATCACGATGATGCAGAGGACGGCGATGTCGGTCTGCATCTGCTTCTGGGTGGACCACGCCAGCCCGCCGATGCCGGGGATGCCGTCCACGGTCTCGGCGGCGACGATCGTGGTCCAGGCGAACCCGAGGGCCAGGCGGATGCCGGTGAAGAGCGACGGCAGCACCGACGGCACCACGACGAAGCGCAGGACCTGCCAGCGGTTCGCGCCCAGGGAGCGGGCGGCGTCGATGCGCTCGGCCCGGATGTCGCTCACCCCGGCGACGACGGAGAGGGCGACGGGGGCGAAGGCGGCGAGGAAGAGGAGCCAGATCTTGGAGGCGTCCTCGATGCCGAACCAGATGATCAGCAGCGAGAAGTAGGCGAGCGGGGGGAGCGCACGGATGAAGTTGACGAACGGCTCCACGACGATGCGGAACGGCCGGACCGTGGCGAGCAGCAGGCCCAGCACGATGCCGAACACCACGGCGAGGCCCACCCCGGTGAGGATGCGGCGGAGGCTGGCCCAGAGGTGCTCCCACAGGTAGTGGTTGCTCAGGCCCCGACGGCCGTCGTGGACCGTGACCGACTGGATGAAGCGGCGCCAGACCGAGGCGGGCGAGGGGACGAAGACCTCACGCCAGATCTCCAGGGCGCTGATCAGCCACCAGACGCCGAGGACCACGAGCACGGCGAGGGCCTGCAGCGCCAGGCGCCGGAGGGGGCCGCCCTTGCCGGCGACGCGGTGCCAGCGGGAGGGCCCGGTCGCGGCACCGTCGGGGCCGGCGGGCCCACCGGCCGGGGTGGCGGGGACGCCTGTTCCGGTCGGGGCGACGGTGGTCGGGAGCGGATCGGTGGCGGTCATGGCGGGGCGCGCCGGACGGACGTGCGGCGGGGGAACACCACCACGCAATTGCCGAGTCGTCAAGTCGGAATTTCCCCTATGATGAAGGAGCTGCCGCATCTTCGGAGGTCCGCCGTGTCCACGCTCACCGTCGCCGCTCCCACCGGTACCGGTTCCTTCACCGTCGAGCCTCTCGGGTCCACGCTCGGCGCGGTGGTGCACGGCCTGGACCTGGCGGATCCGTCCGACGCCGCGCTCACCGCCGCCTTCCGCGCCGCGCTCCTCGAGCACAAGGTCCTGTTCCTGCGCGACCAGCACCTCACCCCGGGGGAGCAGGTGGCGTTCGGGCGCACCCTGGGCGAGCTCACGCCGGCCCACCCGCTGGCCGGGGGCCTCGACGACGACCACCCCGAGGTGCTCGTGCTCGACAGCCGGTCCTACGCCCTGGGCCTGGGCCGCCGCACGGCCACCACCAGCTACAACGACCGCTGGCACACCGACGTCACGTTCTCCGAGCGGCCCCCGGCCGCGTCGGTGCTCTGCGCCGAGGTCATCCCGTCCCGCGGCGGCGACACCCTCTGGGCCGACCTGGAGGACGCCTACGCCACGCTCTCCCCACGGCTCCAGGCGATCCTCGACGCCAGCACCGCCCGCCACACCGCGGTGGGCGCCTTCGGGTACCTCGAGCGCGAGGCCGACACCCAGGCCCGGTCGGCCCTCGCCGGCCTGGACTCCGTGCGCCACCCGGTCGTGCGGGTCCACCCCGAGACGGGCCGTCGCTCCCTCTTCGTGAACGAGGCGTTCACCGTCGCCCTCGACGACTTCAGCGAGCCCGAGAGCCGTGCCCTGCTCGATCTCCTCTTCGCCCACACCAGTGCGGCCGAGCGCACGGTCCGGTGGTCCTGGCGGGCGGGCGACGTGGCCGTCTGGGACAACCGCTCCACCGCGCACTTCGCCATGGCCGACTACGACGAGCCCCGCCGCATGCGCCGGGTCACCGTCGCCGGCGCCCGCCCCGTGGGGCCGCCCGCCTCCTGAGCCGAGGGCTCAGAGCAGGAACGTGAAGAGCGGCGACCCCGGCGGGACCTGCTCGATGGTGAGCGGGCTGGCCTCCATGCGGGCCCGCAGAGCGGCCAGGTCGGACGCCTGCTCCAGCTCGATGCCGACCAGCGCGGGGCCGGTCTCGCGGTTGTTCTTCTTGACGTACTCGAACAGGACGATGTCGTCCCCGGGGCCGAGCACCTGGTCGAGGAAGTGCCGCAGCGCGCCCGGTTCCTGGGGGAACGTCACCAGGAAGTAGTGCCGCAGTCCCTCGTGCAGCAGCGACCGCTCGACGATCTCCCCGTAGCGGCTCACGTCGTTGTTGCCGCCCGACACCAGGCACACCACCGGACCCTGGGGCGGGCGGGTCAGCGCCCCCCGGAGGGCGGCGCCCGCGAGGGCGCCCGCCGGCTCGGCGATGACGCCCTCGGACTGGTAGAGCTCGAGCATCTCGGTGCAGACGGCGCCCTCCGGCACGGTCACCACCTCGTCGACGAGGTCGCGCACCAGCGGATAGGTGAGCTCGCCGACCCGTCCGACCGCGGCGCCGTCGACGAACGTGTCGAGGTCGGGCAGCGCCACCGGGTGGCCGGCGTCGAGGGCCGCCCGCATGCTCGGTGCCCCGGCGGGCTCCACCCCGACGATGTGCAGGCCGGGGGTGCGGGCCTTGAGCCACACGGCGAGCCCGGCCGCCAGCCCACCGCCCCCGACGGGCACGACCAGGGTGTCGACCGGACCCCCGCTCTGGGCCGCCAGCTCGGGGGCGATGGTGCCCTGCCCGGCGATGGTGCGGGGGTCGTCGAAGGGATGCACGTACACCGCACCGGTGCGCTCGGCGTCCCTATGGGCCGCCGCGCTGGCCTCGTCGTAGGAGCTGCCGATGATGATCGGCTCCACCCACTCGCCGCCGATGGCGACGATCCGCTGGCGCTTCTGGCGGGGGGTGTTGGCCGGGAGGTACACCCGGGCCCGGATGCCGAGCACGTGGCAGGCGTAGGCGACGCCCTGCCCGTGGTTCCCGGCGCTGGCGCACACCACGCCTCGCGCCCGCTCCTCGGCGTCGAGGATGGCGATGACGTTGTACGCGCCGCGGACCTTGTAGGAGCGGCACAGCTGCAGGTCCTCCCGCTTGAGCAGCACGGGGAACCCGAGCCGGGCGGTGAGGCGGTCGCTCATCTCCAGCGGGGTGCGCCGCACGACGGGCGCGAGGCGGGCCGCCGCCTCGTCGATCGCGGCCGCCGTCACCGTCTCGTCGTCGCTCACCCGCTGGAGGCTATTGGCCGCCGGTGCCCGGCCGTCCCCTGGGCGGGCGCCGACCTCAGAAGGGCCCGTCATCGTCCTTTTGGGCCAGCTCCCGGAACTCGTCGGGCACGCCCCCGCGCGGCGACAGGGCGGTGCGGGCGAAGCCGACCGAGGTGCGGCCGAAGCGGTCCCGCACCCGGTCGACCGAGCGGTCGACGGCCCAGCGGTCGGCCGCGCGAGGCGTGCCCGGCCGTCGCTCCTCGTCGGGGAGGCCCAGGGGCAGCTCGAGTTGGAGGACCGGCTCGGCGACCAACTGCGACACCGAGACCGCGAGCAGGGTGACCTCGCGCTCGCGGGGATGGTCGGCGAGGGCCCGGCGGGCGAGGTCGACCGCGACCTCGGTGAGGGTGAGCGTGGTCGAGACCGGCGCCGGGAGGGTGGCGGAGCGGGTGACGCTGCGCATGCCGGCGAAGCGGACCCGCACGGTGACGCACCGGCCGGCCCGGCCTTTGGCCCGCAGGCGCGACCCCACTCGGTCGGCCAGGTGGCCGAACGTGCGCCGCAGGACCTCGTCGCTCGCCTCCTGCCGGCCCAGCGCCGACTGGGCCCCCATCGACCCGGCTCGCCGGGTGGTCTCGATGCGGCGGTGGTCGGCGTTCACCGCCAGGCCGCCGAGCTTGGCCCCGGCGGCCTGGCCGAGGAGGCGTCGGAGCAGCTCGGGCTGGGCGGCGGCGAGCTCGCCGACGGTGCGGATGCCGGCCCCCGCCAGCTTGGCCTCGGTGACGGGTCCGACGCCCCACAGGAGCCGCACGGGGAGAGGGTCGAGGAAGCGCTGCTCGGTGCCGGCCTCCACCACGACGAGACCGTCGGGCTTCGCCACCTGCGAGGCGACCTTGGCCAGGTGCTTGGTGGTGGCCACGCCGATGGAGATGGGCAGGCCCAGCTCCTCTCGCACCCGCCGCCGCACGTGCTCGGCGATGGAGGGGGCGGGCCCGAAGAGGTGCACCGAGCCGCTCACGTCGGCGAACGCCTCGTCGATGGAGATGCGCTCCACGAGCGGGGTGACGTCGCGCAGGACGTCGATGGCGGCGTCGCCGAGGCGTTGGTACTCCCGGAAGTGCCCGCCGACGAACGTGAGCTCGGGGCACAGCTCCCGGGCCCGGCGCCCGGACATGCCGCCCTGCACCCCGAACGCCTTGGCCTCGTAGGACGCCGCCAGCACCACGCCGCCGCCGACGGCGATCGGCCGCCCCCGCAGAGAGGGGTCGAGGAGCTGCTCGACCGACGCGTAGAAGGCGTCGAGGTCGGCGTGCAGGACGGTGGCCGAGTGCCGTGGGGCCATGCCTCCGAGCGTAACGAACAGGTGTTCGAGACACCAGGATCGTCAACCGGTAGGTTGACGATTGTGCAGGGTGGGCGTACCGTTCGGATCGTCAACCGGACGGTTGACGATCCCACCGACGAGGAGACGCCCGTGGCCGCCGCCGACCCGCTCTCGCGTGTCTTCGCAGCGCTCGCCGATCCCACCCGGCGCGACATCGTCGCCCGGCTGGCCGTCGGCGACGCCGCGGTGCGCGAGCTCGCCGAGCCCCACGACATCAGCGTCCAGGCCGTCTCCAAGCACCTCCGGGTGCTGGAGGACGCCGGGCTGGTCTCCCGGCCGGGGGAGGGCGCCCGTCGGCCGGTCCACCTCGAGGCGGAGGTGTTCGACCTCATGACCAGGTGGATCGAGCGCTACCGCCAGCAGGCCGAGGAGCGCTTCCAGCGCCTCGACGCGGTGCTCGCGGCCATGCCCGACGAGCCGGCTCCGGCCCCCGCGCCCGCCTCGTCCGTCCGATCCACCCACCGACGTGCCGCGAGCGGCGGTACCCGACGCCGAGGAGGCGCACGATGAGCACCACCACCAACCAGACCACCATCGAGCTCGACACCGAGGTACCGCTGGTTCGGATCACCCGCGAGTTCGACGCCCCGCCGGAGAAGGTGTTCCGGGCCCACACCGATCCCGAGCTCTTCCGCCAGTGGAGCGGGCCGCGGGGCATGGAGACGGTGATCGACGTGTTCGACGCCCGCTCCGGGGGCGAGTACCGCTTCCACCAGCTGGCCGACGGCGAGGAGTACGCGTTCCGCGGCTGCTTCCACGACGTCGTCCCGAGCGAGCGCCTCGTGCAGACCTTCGCCTACGAGGGCATGCCGGAGGAGGTCGCGCTCGAGACCCTCCGCTTCGAGGCGCTGCCCGGTGACCGCACGAGGCTCGTCGCCACCTCCCTCGTCGACGACTTCGCCAGTCGCGACGCGTTCGTCGCCAGCGGCATGGAGCAGGGCGTGCGAGAGGGCTACGAGAAGCTCGACGAGCTGCTCGCCCGCTGAGAGGTGCTCGGGCCGCGCCGCCCCGAGGCGGCGCGGCCCGGGGGTCACGAGCGGACCAGGACCTGGAAGTCGCCCTGGGGCTCGAACGCACCGAGCACGAGCGCGGTGGCGTCGGGACCGCTGCCGAACTGGAAGGCCAGCGGCGTCTTCCCGCCCTCGATCTCGGGGTAGTCGACGTAGAGGAACTGGTCGCCGTCGAAGTGCTCGAGCTCCAGCGTGCGCTCGAGGCCAGGGCCCCACCGCATCACCAGCTCGCCACCCTCTTCGACGATCTCGATCGTGCCGTAGTAGCCGTTCTCGTACGTGCCCACGTAGGCGGACGCCGCCCGCTGCGGCGTGGGGGTGGCGGGCTCGTCGTAGGTCGGGGCCTCCAGCAGCGGCGCGAAGCGCTCGTGCCAGATGGTGACCCAGTCCTGGGTCTGCTGCCCGTTGATCAGGCGGTCGAGGTACATCTCGGCGATGGCCTCGGCGCCACCGACGGGGGCGGCGTTGGTGAGCACCATGACACCCAGGTCGAGGCCCGGGAGCAGCCGCACGGTGGTGGCGGCGCCCACCGAGAACGCCCCGGAGTGGGACCACTGGACCTGGCCGGGGGCATAGGCCGCCATGGAGACGTCCCAGCCGTAGCCGTAGCCGGAGGCGGGCGTGGCCGGGTCGGCGGGCGGTCGGCTGGTGATCTGCGGGGTGTGGGCCGGCACGAGGGCGTCGCTGTCGATGATCTGCTCGCCGTCGAGCTCGCCGCCGTTCAGCTCCAGGCGCATCCACCGGGCCAGGTCGACCACGTTGGAGCTGGCGCCCCCCGCCGGGGCCTGGGCGTCGGGCTGGCGGCTGAAGGCCGGCACCCACTCGCCGCCCTGGCGCACGTGGAGCGACGCGCGGTCGTCCTCGGCGAGGAAGTCGCTGTTGCGGAAGCTGGTGCTGGTCATGCCCGCGGGCTCGAAGAGCACCTCCTCCGCGGCGGTCTCCCAGGTGGTGCCGTTGGCCCGCGCCGCGGCTTCTCCGCCGGTGGTCATGCCGAAGTTGGAGTAGCTGTAGGTGATGCGGAACGGGTCGAGGGGCAGGTACCGCAGGCGCTGGAGGATCTCGGCCCGGTCGAAGCCCATGTTCTCGAGGTCGTTGCCGGCGACCGTGCCGGGCAGGCCGCTGCGGTGGGCGTACATGTCGCCGATGGTGACGTGCTCGGTGACCCAGGGGTCGCTCAGCTCGAAGTCGGGGAGGTGCTCGACGATGGGGTCGTCCCACGACACCACACCCTCGCCCACCAGCCCGGAGATCACGGTGGAGCCGACGGGCTTGGAGAGCGACGCCAGCTGGAAGACGGTGTCCTCGTCGACGGGCTCGTCGGTGCCGGCCTCCCGCACGCCGTAGCCCCGGGTGGTCACCACCCGGTCGTCGTGCACCACGGCGACGGCGACGCCGGGGATGCCGGTCTCCGCCATGACCTCCTCGACGATCTCGTCGAGCATCGGCACCGAGGCGTCGACGGCGCTGGCGCTGAGCGAGGAGCCGCCGGCACCGGCGGGGATGCCGCCCTCCTGCAGGTCCGCGGAGCTGCAGGCTCCCGCGGTGACGGCGACGAGCGCGAGACCGGCGACGGCGGCGCGGCGGGCGCGACCCGGGCGCCGGCCGACGGCCGGGTGGTCTTGGGTGGTGGGCACAGTGGTCCTCCCGTCCTGGTGTGCGGGGGACAGTCTGGCCGACACGATGGATGGTCGCCTCACGAACGCCTGGACGGGTGTCGATCCGTGGGCCGGCGGGGCCAGACGTCGTGGGCCGCGGCGCTAGGTTCGGAGCGATGTCGGATCGGCACCCCTTCGACGACGGCGAGGCGGCGACCCAGGACCACCCGACCGGCATGGTGCACGCGCTGGAGGCGGTCGAGGACGCCATCGGCGAGGCCGTGGAGAGCTGGGCCGAGCAGTGGGCCGCCCGGCCCCGCCTGCGGGGCTGGCAGCACGCCCTGGCCATCGTGCCCGCCGCCGCCGGAGCCGCAGTGCTGGTGCGGCGGGGGAGGAGCCGGCGCGAGCGGGTCGCGGCCGCCGCCTGGGGAGCCGGCATCGTCGGGATGCTCACCGCGTCGGCCTCCTACCACCGCCTGCCCCGCTCCGAGCGGGTCGCCAAGGTGCTGCGCCGGCTGGACCACGCCGCCATCTGGGGGGCCGTCGCCGGCACCTGGACCCCGATCGCCCTCGCCGTGCTGCCGGGCCGGGCAGGAACCGTGATGGCGAGCACCATGTGGGGGGCGGGCGTCTCCGCCGCGGTGGCCAAGACGGCGATGTTCGACCGCATCGACCGGCGGGTGAACGTGCTCTACGTCGTGATGGGGTGGGTCGGGGTCGGGGTGCTGCCCCGGGCCGTGCGCGAGCTCGGTCCCACCGCCACCGGCTTCCTCGTGGCGGGCGGGGCCGCCTACACGCTGGGGGCGGTCGGGTACGCGACGAAGCGCCCGAACCTGGTCCCCGGCGTGTACGGCTACCACGAGCTCTGGCACACGGCGACCCTCGCCGGCGCCGGCCTGCACGCGGTCGCGGTGAAGGCCGCCCTGGACACGATCCGCCGCCAGGAGGCCTGAGCCCACTGGCCCGGCCCGCCTGACCTCCGAGAGCCGCCGGGTCAGCCCAGGGCGGCCGCCACCGCCGCCGGGTCGGCGTCGTCGAGGATCTGCTGGCGGTCGGCCCCGAGGGCGAAACCGGCGCCGATGGCGGCGTCGGTGGCCTCCTCGTAGGCCCGCTGGTACTCCTCGACCGAGGGGTACCGTGCGGCCAGCCGCTCGGGCGGGAACGGCAGGGTGGTGCCGAGGAGCAGGCAGATCGTGCCGCCGGTCGGGCCGGGCTCGCCGGTGAGGGCTGCCACCGGCACCTCGACCTGCGGTAGGCGGACACCGCCGAGCGCGTTGCCGTCGGCGTCGCGGACGATCACCGCCGAGCCCGAGGACGTGTCGACCTCCAGCCGGGGCGCCGTGGGCGGGGCTTCGCCCGTGCGCACCCACGTGTCGAGCGCCCGGAGCGCGGCGCGCACGCTGAAGCGCTGTGGACCGTCGTTGATCTCCGCCCCGCAGGGGAGCAGGTCGGCGAGGGGGCCGACGGTGAACGCGTCGGCGTGGGCGGTGCCGGCGAGCTCCCACAGCCGGATGCGGTCGGTGTCGTCCTGGCGGGCGGCGTGGTAGCCGAGCACCGAGGTCACGTCGGTCTCGGTCTCGACGATCAGCACCGGCACGTCGAGATCGGTGCGGATCCGTGCCGGTGGACCGAAGATCGAGGTGGAGATGGACGCACCGGTGCCCGGTTCGCCGAGCTCCAACGGTGCCCCGCCGCGGCTGTGGAGGAGGAAGCCGTCGTAGACCCCGGCGAGCGGCTGCACTCCGTCGGCGTAGGTGGTGAGGGCGAACGCCGACTGCGACTCCCCGACGGCGAGCACCACCTCCGGCTCGATGCCGCCGAGCAGGTCGCCGCCCGCCCGGACCGTCCGGCCGACCTGGGTGTAGATGTCGTAGGCGTAGGCGTCGCCCGGGTGGCTGAGCTCGCCGTAGCGGGCGGGATCGATGCTGACCAGGCCCTTGCCCGCGTCCTCGCTCCCGGACGCCACCGCCACCTCCCCGCCTTCGACACCGATGTGCTGGGCGGACACACCGACCCATGTGGTGCCGGTGCGGGTCAGCTCGTCGGCGAGGAACGAGTGGTCGGGCGCGGAGTCCATGCCGCTGCTCACGTTGAGCCACTCGACCACCACCGTCCCGTTGGCGTCGGCGGGGTCGGTCGGGCGGTCCACCACGATCCGGGTCGTGTACTCGGCCGAGCCGGTCGGCGTCAGGGTGACCCGGCCGTCGAGGGGGATGGGCCCGCCGGCGTAGGAGGCGGCGGTGCCCGACACGGCGTACTCGTGCACCTCCCGGCCGTCGGTGGCGTCGAACCGCACCACGCTGGCCATCCAGGGTCCGTCGCCGCCGGTGAGCTCGGGCCCGACCGTGGCGGCCGGACCGTCGGGCACGCTCCGTGCGGGTCGCGTGGTGCCGGGGCTGGTGCCGTCCGCTCCGCCGGCGGCCGAGCCGGAGCCGGAGGAGCAGGCGGCGAGGACGGTGGTGACGGCGAGGACGACGACGACGGTGCCGAGCAGGCCCACCGTCGCTCCCCCCGGGCGACGAGTCATGGCCGGGGAGTCTGTCACCCGGCGGGCGACGCGACCGGGTCGAGCGTGTACGTTCGTCGCTCCACGGTGGTTCGCGAGATCCGGGGGGACCAATGGCGAGCAGGGTCGGTCAGTACTGCATCTGGGTGAGCGACCTCGAGCGCTCGGTGCGCTTCTACGAGGACATCATCGGGCTGAAGGTGCAGAGCCGCACCGAGATTCCCGGGGTGAAGGAGGCGGTGCTGGCCGCCGACGAGGGTGGTGGCCGCATCCAGCTGGCCCACGCCTGGGAGGACCCGAAGCCGATCGACCACGGCAACGCCCTCTGGAAGATCTACATGCTCGTCGACGACGCCAAGGACGTGCACGACCGGGCCGTCGCCGCCGGCTACACCTCGACCATGGTGCCGGAGCGGCTCGACCGCTGGCCGGTCATCGTGGGCTTCGTCCTCGATCCTGACGGCTACAGCGTCGAGCTGCTCCAGCAGCTCGGCCCCGACGACCGGAGCGGCGCCAAGTGAAGATCTCCTGCGGCATCGTCCCCTCGCTCGACTCGGTCGAGCAGGCCCAGCTGGCCGAGGAGCTCGGCTACGACCGGGCCTGGCTCTACGACTCGCCGGCGATCTACGCCGACATCTGGGTCACCATGGCCCGGATCGCCGACCACACCGAACGCATCGGCCTGGGCACCGCGGTGCTGGTGCCGAGCCTGCGCAGCGTGATCGCCACCGCGTCGGCCATCGCCACCATCGAGGGGTTCGCCCCGGGCCGGCTGGCGGTCGGGTTCGGCACCGGCGCCACGGCCCGGTGGACGCTCGGCAAGGACGCCCTCACCCTCAAGGAGACGGGGGAGTTCCTGCGCCAGCTGCGCGGCCTGCTGGCGGGCGAGGTCGTCGAGGTCGACGGCGAGGCCGTGCAGATGATGCAGCTCCCGCAGTTCGTGCCGCCCCGCCCCCTCGAGGTGCCCATCCTGCTCAGCGCCCTCGGTCCGAAGGGCCAGGCGCTCACCAAGGAGGTCGCCGACGGCCTCATGACCGTCGGGTTCGGTCTACCCGGCTACGACTGGTGCGCCCAGCTCGTGGTGGGCACCGTGCTCGACCCCGGTGAGGCGCTCACCTCCGAGCGGGTCAAGCAGGCCGCCGGGCCCTGGTACGCGATCATGGCCCACGGCGCCTGGGAGGCCGGTCCCGAGCTCGTCGACGGGTTCCCCGGCGGGGCCGAGTGGCGGGCAAAGCTCGAGTCGATGCGGCCCGAGGGCCAGCGCCACCTCGAGGTGCACGAGGGCCACGCCACCACGGTCACCGAGCTCGACCGCATCCTCGTCGATGCCGCCGGCGAGGGCATCGTCGGCATGAACTGGATCGAGGAGCCCGAGGGCATCCGGGCCAAGATCGCCGAGGCGGAGGCGATGGGCACCACCGAGATCATCTACGCCCCCAGCGGGCCGGACATCCCCCGCGAGCTGCGGGCCTTCGCGGCGGCGGCCGGGCTGTGAGCACCCCGGAGGAGAACAAGCGGATCGTCCAGCAGTACTGGGACGCGCTGGCGGTCCGCGACTGGGAGGGCATGAAGGCCCTCCTCACCGACGACTGCCACTACACCGACGTCGGTACCCCCGGCGCCGGTGGCACCGGGCCCGACGGCGTGGTCAACCGGGTGAAGATCGGTCTCGAGCCGCTCTCCGGCTACCGGCACCTGCCCGGCACCAACATGATCGCCGAGGGCGACCTGGTGATGACCGAGCACACCGAGCAGTGGCACTTCCACACCGGTGAGGTGATCGACCACTCCTTCGTGTCGGTCACCCAGCTGCGCGACGGCAAGATCTGCCGCTGGCACGACTACTCCAACATCGCCAACATCACCGACAACGCCCCCGCCTGGTGGCTCGAGCACATCATCACCGCCTCGACCCAGGCCCAGGGCTGACCGACACACCGGCCACCGCCGGTCGACCAGGGGGGACCCCACCGATGATCACCTTCAGCGTGCTGTACCCGAAGACCGAGGGCGCCACGTTCGACCACGACTACTACGCCAACCGCCACGTGCCCCTGGCCATCGAGGCGTGGGGCCTCGATCCGGCGCAGGCCCGCATCGAGAAGGGCCTCGACGGGCCCTACGAGGCGGCCGTGCACTTCACCTTCGACTCGTCCGACGCCATGGGTGCCGCCCTGGCCTCCGAGCGCACCGGCGAGGTCATGGCCGACGTGGCCAACTACACCACCATCGCCCCGGTCACCCAGACGTCCGAGATCGTCGGCTGACCCGCCGCCGGGGGAGGAGCACGACATGGAGCCCTCGGGGCTGATCTTCGCCGCGCTCGACTGCGACGCCGACGCCATCGAGCGGTGGAACCGTTGGTACGACCTCGAGCACACGCCGATGAACGTGTGCCTCGACGGGGTCATGCTCAGCCGGCGCTACGTCGCCACCCCCGACCTCCATGCCGTGCGCCTCACCGGTGAGGGCTCGCCCTTCGCCGGTGGGCGCGCCACGTTCCTCACCACGTACGTCCTGTCGGGCGACCCCCAGCGGGCGTTCGACGCCATGAGCGTGGAGCTGCCCAAGCTCTACGACACCGGCCGCATGCGGTTCCCCGCCGACAAGAAGGTGGTGCGCGAGGGCGACGTGTTCGAGGGCACCACCGCCTTCGGGCGGCCCGAGCTCCAGCTCGAGCAGCGCGACGTGCCCTTCGTCGGCCACACCGGCGTGATCGTGGTGCAGCGCCACGACGACGACGGGCGGGCCGCCCGCATCGCCACCCTCGACGGCGTCACCGGCACCTGGACCACCGAGTCGCGCAACCGGCCCGGCCTGTTCTGCGACCTGATCTTCGTCGAGGGCGACCCAGGGGAGATGGCGGTGGCGATCCGGGAGGCGGTGCCCCACACCGTCGACGCGGTGCTCGACGCGCCCTACCTGCTGATCGACCCGATGCGGTACCCCTGGGCCGACGCCATCCGCGACTCGGACCTGCCGAAGACCGTCGCCTGACCGGCCCTGCGCGCCCGGAGGCCCGCGCCGCGCCGGGCGGGCGTGGTGGAATCGCAGGGTGAGCGAGCGCGTCTTCTACTCCAGCAGCGTCCACGACGAGGCCGAGATCGCGGCCGTGGTGGAGGTGCTGCGGTCCGGGCCGCAGGGCCTCTGGCCCGGGCGGCGGGTCAACGCCATGGAGCGCGAGGTCGCCGCCCTGTTCGGCAAGGCGCGCGGGGTGATGGTGAACTCCGGCTCCTCGGCCCTCTACCTGGCGGTGGAGCTGCTCGGGTTGGAGCCGGGCACCGAGGTGGTCACCTGCGGCCTCACGTTCTCCACCGACATCGCCCCGATGCTGCGGGCGGGCCTCGTCCCGGTGCTGGTCGACTGCGAGCCCGACACGTTCTGCGTCGACGTGAGCCGCATCGAGGAGGCCGTCACCGAGCGCACGGGGGGTCTGCTGTTCCCGAACCTGATCGGCAACGCTCCCGACTGGGACGCCATCCGCGCCATCGCCGACCGTCACGGCCTGCCCGTGGTGGAGGACTCCGCCGACACCCTCGGGCCCCGCCTCCGGGGCCGCCCCACCGGCGAGCGCTCGACGATGACCGTCACCAGCTTCGCCAACTCCCACATCCTCACCGCCGGCGGCAACGGCGGCATGCTGCTGCTCGACGACGAGGACCTGCGGGACCGGGCGCTGATGCTGCGCCGCTGGGGCCGCCGTTCCGAGGTGCAGTTCTACGGGTCGCGCCGGGGCGAGCGGGACTTCTGGGAGGACCTCGACGGCATCCGCTACGACAACCAGTTCATCTTCGACGAGCTGGCGTGGAACTTCGAGCCGTCGGAGATGGGGGCCGCCTTCGGCCTCGAGCAGCTGAAGAAGCTCGACGCCAACGTGGCCCGGCGCCGGCGCACGTTCGACGCCTACACCGAGTTCTTCCGGGCCCACGAGGACCGGGTGGTGCTGCCCCGGCCGCTGCCCGAGCTGGAGACGGCGTGGCTGGGGTACCCGATCCTGCTGCGGCAGGGCGCGGGGCTCGAGCGGCCCGAGGTGCAGGCCTTCCTCGACGGCCGGGGCATCGACACCCGCACGATCTGGACGGGCAACGTGGCCCGTCAGCCGATGGTGCAGGGCCGCCGCATCGTCGTCCCCGACGGTGGCCTCCCGAACGCCGACGAGGTCATGGCCCGCGGCGTGCTGCTGCCGCTGAGCCACGCCATCGACGACGACACCCTGGCCTTCGTCCTCGACCAGCTGGGCGAGCTCTTCGCCTGAGGGTGGGCGGCCCATGGCCGACGGTGCGCCTCCGGTGACGGTCGCAGGACTGCGCAGGAAGACTCAGGACGGGCGGTCGCGGAGGCTGCCGATGCCCAGCGAGCCGTCCGACGGCGACGCCGCCTCGGGGGCTGGTGCAGGCGCGTCGGTGTCGTCGGCCGCGTCGTCCGGGGCGGGCGGGAGGTCGTCGAGGAACTCGGCCGTGGGCACGAAGAACAGCGTGCCGGTGACCGCCGTGGAGAAGTCGAGCACCCGGTCGTGGTTGCCCGCAGGGCGGCCGAGGAACATGTTCCGCAGCATCTGCTCGGTGACGGACGGCGACGCCGCGTACCCGATGAAGTAGGTGCCGAACTCCCGGGTGCCGATGGTGCCGAAGGCCATGTTGTCGCGCAGGATCTCCAGCTCGTTGCCCTCGTCGTCAACGATGTCGGTGTTGAGGGCGACGTGGGAGTTGCTGGGCTTCTCGTCGTCGGGCAGTTCCACGTTGTTGAGCTTGCGGCGCCCGATGGCACGCTCCTGGTCCTCCACGCTGAGGGCGTTCCAGGCGTCGAGGTCGTGGAGGTACTTCTGCACGATCACGTAGCTCGAGCCGGCGAAGTCGGGATCCTCGTCACCGACGAGCACCGCGGCGGCGGCGTCGTCGCCGGTCGGGTTCTCGGTGCCGTCGACGAAGCCCAGCAGGTCGCGATCGTCGAAGTACTTGAAGCCGTGGACCTCGTCGACGACGGTGACCACGCCCTTCAGGCGGTCCATGATCAGCGAGGCCAGCTCGAAGCACAGGTCGGACTGGGCCGCCCGGATGTGGAAGAGCAGGTCGCCCGGCGTGCTCGGCGCGTGGTGGCGGGCGCCCTCGAGCGGGATGAACGGGTGCAGCTCGGCGGGGCGGGGGCCGGCGAAGAGGCGGTCCCACGCGTCGGAGCCGATGCCGGTGACGAGCGTGAGCCCGGCCGTGGGGACGCGGAACCCGACGGTGCGCTCCAGTCCGGCGAGGTCGCCGAGCAGGTCGCGGACGGTGTCCTCGCCGCCCTCGTCGATGGTGGCCACGAGGAAGAGGGCGGCGGCGGTCAGCGGCGAGAGCACCGCCTGCGGCTCCTGGAGCCGGACCGGGGCGCCGGAGGGGGTGGGCTCCGTCGTCATGGCGGGAGCATACGGCGTGCCCCCCGGCCCGGCTGTTTCGGAGCGGTTCTCATCTAGGGTGAGACCCATGGAGCTCGCCGAGATCCACGAGGTGGTGGCCGATCGGCTGCGGGGTGACGACCAGCGCTACACCGACAAGCGCCGGGCCCTCGTCGAGGTGCTCCAGCGCTCGGGCCGGCCGCTGAGCATGCCCTCGATCCTCGAGCAGAGCCCGGGCATGGCCCAGAGCTCGGTGTACCGCAACCTCGCCGTGCTCGAGCACGCCGGGGCGGTGCGCCGCATCGTCACCACCGACGACCACGCCGCGTTCGAGCTCTCCGAGGATCTCAGCAGCCACCACCACCACCTCATCTGCTCCAGCTGCGGTGCGATCGAGGACTTCGTGGTGTCGGAGTCGGTGGAGCGCCGGCTGGAGGACGCGCTCCGGGGGGCGGCGGCCGAGCACCGCTTCCAGGTGAGCTCCCACACGCTGGACCTGTTCGGCACCTGCCGCGACTGCGGCTGACCCGCGCCCGGGCGGCGCGGCCTCGCCGGTCAGCGGGTCAGCGGGCCCCGGTGTGGCCGCGCTCCCGGCGCAGCACGATCGAGGCCAGCCAGATCAGGAACGACAGGGTCACGATCACGAAGCTGGGCGGCAGGTTGAACATGGCCGCCACCACCAGGCCCACCACCACCGAGGCGGCGCCGAAGGCGGTGCTGAGCAGGGCGACGGTCGCGGGGCGGGCGCTCACGGCCAGCGCCGCGGCGGCGGGGGTGACGACGAGCCCGAACAGCAGCAGCGTGCCCACCACCTGCACCGCCATGGTGATCACCAGGGCGAGGGCCACCATGAACACCACGCCGAGGAGCCGGACCCGCACGCCGCGGGCCTCGGCCACCTCCGGGTTCACCGAGGCGAACACCAGCGGGCGGGCCACCACGGCGAGCACGGCGGCCAGGGCGACGGTGAACAGCCCGAAGGTCCACAGCTGGTCGGTGGACACCGCGAGGAGGTTGCCGAACAGGATGTTGGTGACGGCGTTGGCGTTCTTGGTGGCCATCGAGTTGAACAGGACGCCGAGGCCGGTGGCGAAGGCGAGCACGGTGCCGGTGGCGATCTCCCGCTCGGCCAGCCGCTTGCCGAGCAGGCCGATGGCGAGCGCGCCGCCCACGGTGAACACGGCCAGGCCGAGCGTCACCGGCACCCCGACGAGGATCGCCCCGGTGGCGCCGGGGAAGCCGATGTGGGCGAGGGCGTGGGCGGCGAAGGCGTGCTGGCGGACGATCACGAAGTAGCCGAGCAGCCCGGCGGCGACGGCGACGAGCAGCCCGCCGATGAAGGCGTTGCGCATGAAGCCGGCGGTGACGATGTCGGGCCAGGTCGACTGGTAGCCGACGGCGCCGAGCAGGGCGGGGCCGGTCACCGCGTCACCGCCCGCTCCGCGTGAACATGTCGCCTTGCGGGGTGTGCACCACCCGGATCCGGGTGCCGTACAGGTGGGTGAGGAGGTGCTCGTCGACCACGTCGCCGATCTCGGCGTAGTGGGGGTGGCCGTCGAGGAGGTAGACGGCACCGGTGAGCACCGACAGCAGCGGGTTGAGGTCGTGGGCCACCACCACGACGGTCATCCCGCCGTCGCCCCGCAGGTGGTCGAGCAGCTCGACCACCTCGTTCTGGTTGCAAATGTCGAGGTTGGCGAGCGGCTCGTCGAGCAGCAGGAGCTCGGGCTGCGAGACCAGGGCCTGGGCGATGGCGACCCGCTGCTGCTGGCCGCCGGACAGGGTGGACATGCGGCGGTCGGCGAAGGAGGTGGCCCCCACCGCGTCGAGGGTCGCATCGACCCGCGACCGCTCCTCGGGGGTGAGGCGGCCGAGGCCCCACCGGTCGCCGGCCACGCCGAGGGCGACGAGGTCGCGGGCCCGCACGGCGTCGCCGACCGTGGCCGTGTAGTTCTGGGGCACGTACCCGATGCGCGGGTTGCCCCGCCGGGGCGGCGCACCGAGCACCTCCACCTCGCCCGACGCCACCGGGAGCAGGCCGAGCAGCACGTTGAGCAGGGTGGTCTTGCCCGACCCGTTGGGCCCGATCACCACCACCAGGGCGCCCCGGGGGATGGTGAGATCGCCGTGCTCCCAGATCGTGCGGCCCCCTCGGCGCACGGCGGCGGAGCGGAGCTCGACCGCAGGTGCGGCGTCGCCGGTCATCGGGCCATCGTAGGACTGAGAACCATCATCCACTCAGGGCGGCGGCGAGGGCCCGGAGCTGCTCGAGCTGCCACGCCACGAACGACGGATGGCCCGCAGGCACCGACTCGGTGACCTCCACGATCGGCACGCCCGCCCGCTCGGCGACCGACCGCAGCTGGTCGGGGACGGAGCCCTCGGTCTGGGTGTTGAACACGAGGACGTCGACGTCGCCGGCGCGCAGGAGCTCCTCGAAGGCGTGGATGTCGCCGGGGGAGGGCTCGGACTCGTTGGCGGCGGAGGTGGCGTAGCCGCGAGGGGTGCGGTCGACGAGGCCGAGGGCCTCGGCCATGTCGGCGAACACCGCCTCGGTGGCGGCGTAGGGCCGCCCGGCGGCCGTGGCCCTCAGCGCCTCGACCTCCGCCAGGTAGGCGGCCAGGTCCTGCTGCCAGGCAGCGGCGCGGGCGTCGAAGTAGGCCGCCGCGTCGGGGGCGAGCGCCTTCAGCTCCTCGGTGACCGCCGCGCTCACCTGCTGGACGTACTGCGGGCCGTACCAGAGGTGGGGGTTGGCGCCCTCCTCGAGGCCGACGACCTCGCCGGCGTCGACGACGGCGGGGTCGGACGACGCGGCGTCGGCGGCGTCGAGGGCCCAGTGGTCGTAGTCGAGGCCGTTCACCACCACCAGGTCGGCCTTGTCGAAGGCCACGCTGTCGGCAGGGGTGGGCTCGAAGTCGTGGGGGTCGACGTCGCCGCCCTGGATGATGGTGGTGACCTCGGTGCAGCGCCCACCGAGCTGCTCGACGACGTCGCCCCACTGGTCGACGCTGACCACGACCCGGAGGGGGTCGACCGGACAGGGGTCGCCGCCGACGGGCGTGGCACCGGAGCCGTCGCCGGAGGAGCTGCACCCGGACACGGCCAGGACCCCCACCGTGGCGAGCACCCCCACCGACCGGACGACGCGCCACCGACCTCGCCGTCCGGCGCGCCGACGGTCCTGCACGCCCTGCTGTGCGCTGTCACCCGCTCGTGCTCGTCGCATCGGGCTCACGGTACACCCAAGTGGGAACGATTCCCATTTGCATCCCGTCCGGCGGAGGGGTCGTCGTCGGGAGGGGACACGGCGGAGGTCGATCTGCGGTCGGGCGACTTCGGGCACCGGCGCGGCCGGGCACCTAGCGTCTGGACGTCAACCGTGACTCCGGGGGGAGAGTGCCAATGCACACCGATCTGTGCGACGTGTTCGGGATCGAGTACCCGATCTTCGCCTTCACCCACTGCCGCGACGTCGTCGCCGCGGTGAGCAAGGCGGGCGGCCTCGGCGTGCTCGGCGCAGTGGGATTCAGCCCCGAGCAGCTCGAGATGGAGCTCGACTGGATCGACGAGAACGTGGGCGGCAAGCCCTACGGCGTCGACACCGTGATGCCCCAGAAGGCGGTCCAGGTCGAGGCCGAAGGTGGCGACCCGAAGGAGATGCTCGCCCAGATCCGGGCCATGATCGACGCCAACCACTGGCGCTACGTCGACGAGCTCATGGACCGCTTCGACCTGCCGGAGCTGCCCGAGGGCACCGAGGTCGGCGGGGTGCTGGGCTGGACCGACGAGGTCGCGCACCGACAGGTGGAGATCGCCCTCGCCCACCCCATCTCGCTCATCGCCAACGCCCTGGGCTCGCCCCCCAAGGACGTCATCGACCAGGCCCACGCCGCCGGCGTGAAGGTGGCGGCCCTCGCCGGGAAGGCGGTGCACGCCCAGCGCCACGTGCAGAACGGCGTCGACGTGGTCATCGCCCAGGGCTACGAGGCGGGTGGCCACACGGGCGAGATCGCCACCATGGTGCTGGTGCCGGAGGTGGTCGATGCGGTGGCGCCGGTGCCCGTGCTCGCCGCGGGCGGCATCGGCAGCGGCCGCCAGATCGCGGCGGCGATGTCCCTCGGGGCCCAGGGCGTGTGGCTCGGGTCGCTCTGGCTCACCACCGCCGAGAGCGGCTCGAGCCCGGCCGTGCTCGAGGCCTACCTCGGTGCGACGTCGGCCGACACCGTGCGGTCGCGCTGCTACACGGGCAAGCCGGCCCGGATGCTCCGCAACGCGTGGACCGACGCGTGGGCCGACCCCGAGGGGCCGGGTCCGCTGGGCATGCCCCTCCAGAACATCCTCACCTCGGAGGCCAACGCCCGCATCGCCCGGTCGGGGCGGCCCGACCTCCAGTTCGCCCCGGTGGGCCAGGTCGTCGGCTCGATGAACGAGGTCAGGCCTGTGCGCGACGTGATGTACCGGCTGGTCGAGGAGTACATCGAGACCGTCGAGCGGCTCCACTCCGGCCTGGAGGGCTGAGCCGGGCACCCGCCGGGGCCCGCCGTCAGTCGCTCCGGTCGGGGGCGGCGACGGGCGGGCAGCGCTCCGGATCGGGCTCGAGCGGCGGTCCGTCCACCGGGCAGTAGCTCTGGCGGGCGGACCGCCCCGCTCTCGGGCGGGGGCCCAGCCCGACGAAGGCGATCGGCGCGGCCAGCACGGTGAGGGCCGCGCCGATCACGAGGGAGATGCGGAAGGCGTCGGTGACGGCGGAGGGCCCGTCCGCGCTGGTGAGGCCGGACACGACCGGCAGCACCGACAGGGCGGCGAGGGTGGCGGTGCGGGCCACCGCGTTGTTGACCCCGGAGGCGACGCTGACGTGGGCCGGGCTCACCGACGCCATCACCGTGGCCGTGAGCGGCGCCACGAAGGTCACCAGCCCGAGACCGAACAGCACCGACCCGGGCAGCACGTCGCGCCACCAGGTGGCGTCGGTGCCGATCCGGGAGAGCACGAGCAGGCCGGCGCCGGTCAGCAGCGGTCCGACGGTGAGCTGGGCCCGGGGCCCGATGCGGTCGGCCAGGGCCCCCGACCGGGCCGAGCCCACCAGCATGAGCACCGTGG
>Ga0164243_10001576_pt1 | contig 38582 bp, 37 predicted proteins | sample OricompcompostOP_FD_108781 | JGI IMG/M metagenome (GOLD analysis project Ga0164243, IMG submission 108781) | Organic Plus compost microbial communities from Emeryville, California, USA - Original compost - Organic plus compost (OP) | ecosystem: Engineered > Solid waste > Mixed feedstock >... | reverse complement strand
GCCGTGCATCGTGAACAGCTGGTTGTACTGCTCGCCGGTCGCGATGAGGTCCTCGCCCGGGAAGGCGAGCTGGCCGCGGATGAGCAGCGCCATGACGCCGCCGATGAGGAAGAACAGGAACGACGTCACGAGGTAGAGGTTCCCGATGACCTTGTGATCGGTCGTCGTCACCCAGCTGAGGAGGGCGCCCCCGGCCGGCACCCGATACCGGCCGGGGGCCGCAGGGAGGGTGGGGGACACCCGGGTCGTCGTCATCGGGCCCTCCTCGCATCGGACGACGACAGGGTCCGGCCGGCGCTCCGCCCGCTGAAGGGGGTTGACATCCGGCGCTGCCGCTGTCAAGCCCCTTCGCCCGGCGCTCCGCCTCCCCGCACGCTGTCGCCATGTCGCTCACCGACCCGACGAGCAAGCACCCAGGCGGCGGATTCCCGCCGCAGCACCAGGACCAGCCGGGGAAGACCGGGCTCATGGATCCGGTGCCGGACCACGGGGAGGACAGCTACACGGGCCACGGCCGCCTCGCCGGCCGGCGGGCGCTCATCACCGGCGGAGACTCCGGCATCGGCCGGGCGGTCGCCATCGCCTACGCGCGCGAAGGCGCGGACGTCGCGATCGCGCACATGCCGGACGAGCGTCCGGACGCCGCGACGACCCTCGGCCTCGTCGAGGCCGCGGGCCGTCGCGGCTACGCGTTCGGCGGCGACCTCCGGGACGAGCGCTTCGCCGACGAGCTCATCCGCCGCAGCGTCGAGGCGCTCGGCTCGCTCGACATCCTCGTGCTCGGGGCGGCCTACCAGCGCAACCGCGACTCGCTCGCGGAGCTTGCGACCGAGGAGCTCGACCGGGTGTTCCGCACGAACCTCTACGGGACGGTGTTCACCGCCCGGGCGGCGATCCCGCATCTGCCGCCAGGCGCCTCGATCATCGTCACGACCTCGATCCAGGCCTTCGACCCCTCGCCGCAGCTCATCGACTACGCGATGACGAAGGCGGCGCTCGTCGCGTTCGTCGAAGCGCTCGCGAAGGAGCTGGGACCCAAGGGCATCCGGGTGAACGCGGTCGCGCCCGGCCCGGTCTGGACGCCGCTCATCCCCGCGACCGACTGGGACGGCTCGAAGCTCGAGCAGTTCGGCCGGAACACGCCGCTCGGCCGCGCCGCGCAGCCCGCCGAGCTCGCCGGCGCCTACGTCTATCTCGCCTCCGACGAGGCGTCGTACGTGTCGGGGGCGGTCCTCCCGGTCACCGGGGGCCGCCCGACGTGACGGAAGCCACGGCCGGCGTCGTCCGGTCGGCGTTCGCAGGAGCCGGTCCTCAGTCGACCGGCTCCTGCTGCGTCTCGACGAATGCGACGTCCTGGTCGCTCAGCGCGGCGCCCTCCGCGACCGGCGTGCCGGTGATCTTCTCGATCTCGCGCCGGACGCGCTCGGTGAGCGGCCGGCACGGATCGCGCAGCACGACGTGCTTCGTCTGCGTGCTGAGCCGGGGCCACCAGGTCTCGATCGGCGGCACCGGATCGTCGCCGGATTTCGACCCGGCGATCGCCTTCTCCGCCGACCCGGCCGCGCCCTGCCCGTCCTCGTCCGGAGCGCCACCCGCGCGCGCCGGTTCCCGATCAGCCGTCGTGAGAATGCTTCCCGTGTCGAAGTGCTCGGCGATGAGCATGATGCCCCCCGAGGAGTTCGCGGAGTTCGCGAGCTCCTCGAGCCACTCGCGGCTGAGCACCTCCTGGTCGGGCTTCTCGAAGACGAAGCGCAGCGGGATCGAGGGATGCAGCCAGATCGTGCTGCGCCCGCGGGGCTGGTCGTCCGGGTGCCGCCAGCTCACGGTGAAGCTCTCTCCCCGGCGGAGTTTCGATGCGATGACCACCTTGAGGTGGGCGAGCGCCCGGTCCTCGATGTCGATCGGCGTGGCGGAGCCGCCGTAGTAGATCGTTCCCATGCGCTGAAGCATAGGGACGCATGCGGGGCCCCTGAGCGTTTTCCCAGGAAGCCGCAGGCGCGATTGGATGGGTTCCGCCCTATCCACTCCCGGGCCGGGCTGTCAAGCCCGTGCCGGGAACTCCCAGCCCGGCCTACGCTGATCCCCAGCCGACGCGAATGAGCCGTCGGACGACCCGAGAGAGGAGTGGCGAGACCATGCCCACTGAGACCCTCCCGAGGCGCAGCCAGCGCAGGACCGACCCGTTGCTCGTCCGGAACCAGCCGGCGCTGCGCACGGGCAGCCGGCGTCGCTGGCTGCTGCCCGCGGGCGCCGTGGCGGCGGTCGCGATCGGCATGCTCGTGACCTGCTACGGCCTGCAGCGCACCTTCGCGACGGTCGGCATCGGGCTCGTCGTCGCGCTCTTCCTCGCCATGGCCGCCTGCTCGGTCGCGATCGAATCGATCCCCCGGCGCAATCTCGTCCTCGCCTGGCTCCTCGGGGCCATGGCGTTCGCCGCCGTCGGCGCCCTGTTCGCCGTGCTCCTCAGCGTCGCCGGGCGGTGAGGGCCACCGACCCGTGAGCGTCGCCTCGGTCGCACCCCGCACGACCGCCCGGCGACGCTCACGCCGGGGGGCGTCTCAGCCGGCCGCGAGAGGATGATGGCGTGACGCTGTCGGCCGGCCATCCGCTCACGACCACCGCTTCGTCCCCGCTCGTCCGCGCATTGCGCGGCGACCGCCCGGACCGCACCCCCGTGTGGTTCATGCGGCAGGCCGGCCGAAGCCTCCCGGAGTACCGGGAGCTGCGCATCGGCACCGACATGCTGCAGGCCTGCCTCACGCCCGAGCTCGCGAGCGAGATCACCCTCCAGCCCGTCCGCCGGCACGGCGTCGACGCCGGCATCCTCTTCAGCGACATCGTCGTCCCGATGCGGCTCGCCGGCGTCGACATCGGCATCGTCCCCGGCCGCGGCCCGGTCCTCGCCGAGCCGATCCGCAGCGCCGGCGACGTCCTGCGGCTTCGGCCGATCGACCCGGCGACGCTCGAGCCGATCCGCGAGGCGGTCCGCCTCGCGGTCGCCGGGCTCGGCGAGACGCCGCTCATCGGCTTCGCCGGCGCGCCGTACACGCTCGCCTCCTACCTCGTCGAGGGCGGACCGTCGCGGGAGCAGCTCCGCGCCCGGGCGATGATGATCGCGGAGCCGCACGCCTGGGCCGCGCTGCTCAACTGGTGCGCCGACGTCACGGGCGAGTTCCTCAGGGCGCAGGTCGAGGCCGGCGCGTCCGCGGTGCAGCTCTTCGACTCGTGGGTCGGCTCGCTCTCCCGCCGCGACTACCTCAAGCGCGTGGTCCCGCATTCGCAGCGCGCGCTGTCGCACCTCCGCGGCCTGACCGCCCCGATCATCCACTTCGGCGTCGGCTCCGGCGAGATCCTCGACATCATGGCGAGGGCCGGGGCCGACGCGGTCGGCGTCGACTGGCGGATCCCGCTCGACACCGCCGCGGAGCGGATCGGACCCGGCGTCACCGTGCAGGGGAACATCGACCCGGCGCTGCTCGCGGCTCCGTGGCACATCCTCGAGGCGCACGTGCGCGACGTCCTCGAGCGCGGCCGCGCCGCGCGCGCGCATGTCGTGAACCTCGGCCACGGCGTGCCGCCGGACACCGATCCCGCGGTGCTCACGCGCATCGTCGAGCTCGTCCACTCGATCCCCGGCCGCTGAACGGCGCGGACATGGCCGACCCCACCCTCGTCGCCGGCGCCGGCATCGCCGGCCTCGTGATCGCCCGCGACCTCGCGCGGGCCGGGCTCCCCGTCGAGGTCATCGAGGCCGCGGAGCGCGTCGGCGGCCAGCTCGACGCCGTCGAGGTCGGCGGCGTCGCCGTCGACGCCGGCGCCGAGTCGTTCGCGACCCGATCCGACGAGGTCGGCGCGCTCGCCGCCGAGCTCGGGCTCGCGGTCGCGCCGCCGCTCGGCTCACCCGCCTGGGTCGTCGCGGCCGGCGGGGACGCGTTCCCGCTGCCCGCCGCCGCCGTCCTCGGCATCCCCGCGGATCCCGCAGCCCCCGACGTCGTCGCGGCCATCGGCGCGGCCGCCGCGGCTCGCGCCGCCCGGGACGCCCGCACCTCGCTGCCCGATCCGGACCGCTACGCGACGCTCGGCGATCTCGTCCGCGAGCGGATGGGCGCCGTGGTCCTCGACCGGCTCGTCGCCCCGGTCGTCCGGGGCGTCTACTCGGTGGGCCCCGACGCGCTCCCGCTCGATGCCGCATCCCCGGGACTGCGGGCCGCGCTCGCCGCGCACGGCTCGCTCGGCGCCGCGGTCTCCGCGGTGCGCGAGTCGAGCCCGGCCGGCTCCCAGGTCGCCGCGGTCGTCGGCGGCATGCACCGGCTCGCCGCCGCGCTCAGCGCCGACGCGGTCGCCGCGGGCGCGCGGCTGCGGCTCGGCGCGCGCGTCGAGTCCGTCGCACCAGACGGGCTCGTCCTCGCCGGCGGAGAGCGGCTGGCCGGCCGCGTCGTCGTCGCCGCGCCGGGTCTCGCGAGCGCGCCGACCAGGCGTCGCCGCATCGTCGTCGCGATCGCCGCGGTCGACGCGCCGGGACTCGACGCCGCCCCTCGCGGGACCGGAGCGCTCGTCGCCGAGGCCGCGGCCGGCATCACCGCGCGGGCGTTCACGCACGCCTCGGCGAAGTGGGCGTGGCTCGGGACCGCGCTCCCGCCGCACCGGCATCTCGTCCGGCTCTCCTACGATGGGATGCCGGAGGATCCGGCCGCCACGGTGCTCGCCGACCTCCGCGCGATCACCGGCGCGGACATCGCACGGCTCGAGGACCTCGCGCTGCGCCCATGGCTGCGCACGCTCGTCGCCGAGCCCGCCCCCGCGGGGCTGCTCGTCGCGGGGGAGGCGGCGTCGGGGACCGGGCTCGCCACGATCGTGCCGCGCGCGAGGGCGCTCGCCCGCGGCCTCATCGAACGCGCGCCGACAGGAGGATCGCGATGACCGACACCACCCCGGAGGGACCTGCCGAGCGGCTCGGCTACACGCTCTACGCGGTGTACCGCCGCCCCGAGCTCGAGATCACCGGCGCCGACGTCTCGAGCGGTCCCCGGACGACGGTGGGGCTCGCCGAGCGGATCGCCGCGGGCGAGCTCGGGCGGCTCGGCGTCGAGCTGCGCGGCGTCTACGACGTCTCCGGCCTGCGCGCCGACGCCGACCTCCTGCTCTGGCTCACCGGCGAGGAGCCGCAGGCGCTCCAGTCCGCCGTCCGCGCGCTCCGCGCGACGAGCGAGATCGGCGCGCTGCTCCCGCGGTGGAACGCGCTCGGCGTGCACCGCGAGGCGGAGTTCGCGAAGGATCACTCGCCAGCCTTCATGCGCGGCCTGCCGCCGAAGCGCTGGCTCACCGTCTACCCCTTCGTCCGCTCCCACGAGTGGTACCTGCTGCCGGAGGAGGAGCGGGCGGCGATGCTCCGGGACCACGGCCGGCTCGGCCGCGACTTCCCGCAGGTGCAGGCGAACACCGTCGCCTCGTTCACGCTCGGCGACTACGAGTGGCTCCTCGCGCTCGAGGCGGACGAGCTCATCGACCTCGTCGACATGATGCGCCACCTGCGATACACCGACGCCCGGCGCCACGTCCGCGAGGAGACGCCGTTCTTCACCGGACGGCGCATCGGCATCGACGAGGTGCGCGAGGTCATCGGACGATGAACGCGGCGAACCGAGTGCCGTACGCCTCGGCCGCGGCGGCCGACGGGCGCGAGCACGTCGCGATCCCCGTCGCCTACGACGCGATCCTCCTCGCCGGCTTCGGCGGCCCCGAGGGCCAGGAGGACGTCATCCCGTTCCTGCGCAACGTCACGCGCGGCCGCGGCATCCCCGACGAGCGCCTCGAGGAGGTGGCCCAGCACTACCGCCGCTTCGGCGGCGTCTCGCCGATCAACGCGCAGAACCGCGCGCTCAAGGCCGCGCTCGAGGCCGAGCTCGCCCGGCGCGGCATCGACCTCCCGGTCTACTGGGGGAACCGGAACTGGGCCCCGTACCTCGAGGACGCGGTGCGCGACGCCGCCGCGGCCGGGGACACGCTCCTGCTCGGGCTCGCGACCTCCGCCTACGCCTCGTACTCCTCCTGCCGGCAGTACCGCGAGGACTTCGCGCGGGTGCTCGAGTCGACGGGGCTCGCCGGCACGGTCCGGATCGACAAGGTGCGGCAGTTCTTCGACCACCCCGGCTTCGTCGCGCCGTTCGTCACGGGCGTCGAGGAGGCGGTCCGCGGCCTCCTCGACGGCGGCATCGCCTCCGCCGAGATCGCCGTGCTGTTCTCGACGCACTCGATCCCCGTCGCCGACGCCGAGCGCTCGGGCCCGCGGGACCGCGACTGCGGCACCGGTGGCGCGTACGCCGCGCAGCACCTCGCCGTCGCCGAGCACGTCATGGCTCGGCTTGCCGACGCGCTGCCCGTCGTCGCCGGCGTCGCCTGGTCGCTCGTCTACCAGTCCCGCTCCGGGCCGCCGACCCAGCCCTGGCTCGAGCCGGACGTCAACGACGCGATCCGGGCGGCTGCCGCCATCGGCAAGAAGGGCGTGATCGTCGTCCCGATCGGCTTCATGTCCGACCACATGGAGGTGCTCTGGGACCTCGACACCGAGGCGCGCGAGACCGCGGCCGAGCTCGGGCTCGCCTTCGCGCGGGTCCCGACGCCGGGCGTCGACCCGGTCTTCGTCGCGGGCCTCGTCGACCTCGTCGAGGAGCGGCTGCGGGGCACGCCCGCGGCGGATCGTCCGCATGTCACGGCCCTCGGGCCCTGGTTCGACGTCTGCCGGCCCGGCTGCTGCGAGAACGTCCGGGCGGGCTTCAAGCCCGCTGCGGCAGGATTGGCGCCGTGACGGCCCTCCGCATCGGCACTCGTGCCTCCGCGCTCGCGACCGCGCAGACCTCGCAGATCGCGGCACGGCTCGGGGACCACGAGCTCGTCACCATCTCCTCCGAGGGCGATCGCGACCGGACGAGCCCGCTCGAGACGCTCGGCGGCAGCGGCGTCTTCGTCTCGAACCTCCGCGAGGCGCTCCGCGCCGGCGAGGTCGATGTCGTCGTCCACTCCTGCAAGGACCTGCCGGCGGCACCCGCCGAGGGCATCGAGCTCGCCGCCGTGCCGCGGCGCGCCGACGCGCGCGACGCGTTCTGCTCGGCCGGCGGCGTCCGGCTCGCTGCCCTCCCCGCCGGCGCCCGCATCGGCACCGGCTCGCCGCGCCGCCGCGCGCAGCTGCTCGCCGCCCGCCCAGACGTCGAGGTCGTCCCGGTCCGCGGGAACGTCGACACGCGGCTCGGCCGACTCACCGAGGCCGACCCCGGACGGCGCCTCGACGGCGTCGTCCTCGCCGCGGCCGGACTCGATCGGCTCGGCCGCACCGCGGAGATCGCCGAGCTCCTCGACCTCGGCGACTGGCCGACCGCCCCGGCCCAGGGCGCCCTCGCGATCGAGATCCGCGCCGACGCCCCCGCCGAGGTGCGCCGCCGCGTCGCGGGGGTCGACCACCGGCCGACCCGGCTCGCCGTCGCCGCGGAGCGAGGCGTGCTCGCCCGGCTCGAGGCCGGCTGCGCCGCGCCGATCGCGGCGCACGCGATGCTCGAGGACGGCCTCCTCTTCCTCACCGCGACGGTCTACGCGCTCGACGGCTCGGCGCGGCTCACCGCCTCGCACGCCGCCTACCCCGAGGACTACGCCGACCCCGCGGACGAGCTCGCCGCGCGCGCGGCGGATGAGCTCCTCGCGCTCGGCGCCGCGGGGCTCGCGCCGATCGGCGGCGCCCGATGACGCAGCGCCTCGCCGGCTGGCGCGTCCTCATCCCGCGCGGCGGGGTGTGGGGCGGCCGGATCGCGGCGCTGCTCAGCGACGAGGGCGCGACGGCGGTCGTCGCGCCGCTCATCGCCTTCGAGCCGCCGGAGGACGAGGCGGCGCTGCGCGGCGCCGTCGAGCGGCTCGCGGCCGGCGACTACGGCTGGCTCGTCCTCACGAGCGCGACGACCGTCGACGCCCTCGTGCGGCTCGGGGCGACGGTCCCGCCGGGCACCCGCGTCGCGGCGGTCGGAGGCCACACCGCCTCCGCCGCCCGTGACGCCGGCTTCGCCGCCGACTTCGTCCCCGAGCACGACGAGTCCGCGAGGGGTCTCGTGGCCGAGTGGCCCCGGCCCGCCGAGCACGCGGGCGCCCGCGTGCTCGTCCCGCAGTCGGAGCTCGCCGACGAGACGCTCCTCGAGGGGCTCGGGGCCCTCGGCCTCGAGGCCGAGCGGGTCACCGCCTACCGCACCGTCGCCGTTCCTCCCGCCGCCGGCCTCGCGGACCGGGTGGCCGACGGCTCCTTCGAGGCGATCCTCGTCACCGCGGGGAGCATCGCCGCCCGGCTCGTCGACGAGTTCCCGGTCATCGCGGAGTCGACGCGCATCGTGTGCATCGGGCCGCGGACCGCCGGCGAGGCGACGAGTGCGGGGTTGCGGGTGAGCGCGATCGCGCGGGGGCGCAGCGCCGAGTCGATGCTCGCGACGCTGCTCGAGCTCGCCGAGGAGGGCCGGAATGCGCGATGACCTCCCACCCGTTCGTCCCCGCCGCCTGCGGGCGACCCCGGCGTGGCGCCGCCTCGTCGCCGAGACGCGACTGCATCCGGCCGAGCTCGTCCTCCCGGTGTTCGTCCGCGAGGGGGCGAGCGCGCCGCTGCCGATCTCGGCGATGCCGGGCGTCGTCCAGCACTCGCTCGACTCGTTCCGCGCCGCGCTCCACGAGGCGGCCGAGGCGGGCGTCGGCGGCGTCATGCTCTTCGGCGTCCCCGCAGAGGAGCGCAAGGACGCCGCCGGCTCCGCCGCCGACGACCCGGACGGCATCCTCAACGTCGCGACCCGCATCGCGGCCGCCGAGGTCGGCGACGCGCTCGTCGTGCAGACCGACCTGTGCCTCGACGAGTTCACCGACCACGGTCACTGCGGCGTCCTCGCCGCCGACGGCACCGTGGACAACGACGCGAGCCTCGAGCGCTACCGCTCGATCGCGCTCGCCCAGGCCGAGGCGGGCTCCTCGCTCCTCGGCCTCTCCGGGATGATGGACGGTCAGGTCGCGGCGGTCCGCGACGCGCTCGACGCGGCCGGGTGCACCGACGTCGCGATCCTCGGGTACTCGGCGAAGTACGCCTCCGCGTTCTACGGCCCGTTCCGGGAGGCGGTCGGCTCGACGCTCCGCGGCGACCGGAAGACGTACCAGCAGGATCCCGCGAACCGCCGCGAGGGCCTCCGCGAGGCGGACCTCGACCTCGCCGAGGGCGCCGACGTCGTCATGGTCAAGCCGGCGACGGCGTACCTCGACGTGCTCGCCGACGTCGCGGCGACCTCGCCCGTGCCGGTGTGGGCGTACCAGGTCAGCGGCGAGTACGCGATGCTCGAGGCCGCCGCCGCGAACGGCTGGATCGACCGGGACCGGGCGGTCGCCGAGACGCTCCTGTCGATCCGGCGCGCCGGCGCCGACGCCGTGCTCACCTACTACGCGGCCGAGGTCGCCGGATGGATCCGGCAGGGACGGCTCTGATGGCGGGGAACGAGGCCGAGTTCGACCGCGCCCGCGCCGTCATCCCCGGCGGCGTCAACTCGCCGGTCCGCGCGTTCCGCTCGGTCGGCGGGACGCCCCGCTTCCTCACGAGCGCGCACGGGCCGTACGTCGTCGACGTCGAGGGCCGCGAGTACGTCGACCTCGTCGGCTCCTGGGGGCCGGCGCTCCTCGGTCACGCCCATCCCGACGTCGTCGCCGCGGTGCAGCGTGCCGCGGCGCTCGGCCTCTCGTTCGGCGCGTCCACGCCGGGGGAGACCGACCTCGCCGAGCTCGTCCGCGAGCGGACGACGGTCGAGGGCTGGGCCGAGTTCGACCAGATCCGCCTCGTCTCGACCGGGACCGAGGCGACGATGACCGCGATCCGGCTCGCCCGCGCGGCGACCGGACGCGACCTCGTCGTCAAGTTCGCCGGGCACTACCACGGGCACTCCGACGGGCTCCTCGCCGAATCCGGCTCCGGCGTCGCGACGCTCGGCCTGCCCGGCTCAGCCGGCGTCCCCGCCGAGATCGCCGCGCTCACGCTCGTCCTGCCGTACAACGACCTCGGCGCCGTCCGCGCCGCCTTCGACGCGCACCCCGGCCGGATCGCCGCGATCATCGCCGAGGCGGCGGGGGCGAACGCGGGCGTCCTCACCCCGCTCCCCGGCTTCAACCGCGCGCTCCTCGAGCTCGCGCACGAGCGCGGTGCGCTGCTCATCCTCGACGAGGTGCTCACCGGCTTCCGCGTCGGCCCCGCGGGGTGGTGGGGTCTCGAGGTCGGGCACGGCCAGGGGTGGGCGCCCGACCTCGTCACGTTCGGCAAGGTCATCGGCGGCGGGCTCCCGCTCGCCGCCGTCGCCGGGCGGGCCGACGTCATGCAGCTCCTCGCGCCGAGCGGTCCCGTCTACCAGGCGGGCACGCTCTCCGGGAACCCGCTCGCCGTCGCGGCCGGGATCGCGCAGCTCACCGCGGCCGACGGGCGAGCGTATGCCGCGATCGACACCGCCGCGGCGCGCGTCTCGGACGCGATCGAGGTGGCGTTCGCCGAAGGCGGGGTGCCGGTCACCGTCTCGCGGGCCGGATCGCTCTTCTCCGTCGCGTTCCGCGATCCCGCGCTCGGGCCGATCCGCGACTACGACGACGCGCGCGATCAGGAGGCGTGGCGATACCCCGCGTTCTTCGCCGCGATGCTCGAGCAGGGCGTCTACCTGCCGCCATCGGTGTTCGAGGCGTGGTTCCTCTCGGCCGCGCACGGGGACGCCGAGCTCGCCCGCATCGAGGCGGCGCTCCCCGCCGCGGTCGCGGCCGCCGCCGCCGTCTGAGCGTCTGATCGCGTTCCCCGCGTTCGATCGGGATCGGATCACGATCGAACGCGGGGATCGCGATCGAACGCGGCGATAGGGTCGAGCCATGACCCCGGTCCTCGCCGTCGCGCAGTTCGCCCCGGGGCCCGACGCCGCCGCGAACCTCGCGACGATCGAGCGCCTCGCCCGCGAGGCCGTCGCGCGCGGGGCGAGCCTCGTCGTCCTGCCCGAGTACGCCCAGTTCTTCGACGGCGAGCCCGGCCCTGGCTGGGCCGCGCACGCCGAGGCGCTCGACGGGCCGTTCGTCTCGGCGCTCGGCCGACTCGCCGACGAGCTCGCCGCGGTGCTCGTCGCCGGCCTCATCGAGCGGACCGGGGACGGGCGCCGCATCCGCAACACCGTCGTCGCCGTCGCGCCCGCCGCCGGGCTCGTCGCACGGCACCGGAAGCTCCACCTCTACGACGCGTTCGGCGGGCGCGAGTCCGACTGGATCGAGCCGGGGGCGATCGAGCCGCCGCAGACGTTCGCGTGGGAGGGGCTCACCGTCGGCCTGCAGACCTGCTACGACATCCGCTTCCCGGAGGTGACGCGACGCATCGTCGACGCCGGCGCCAACGTCGTGCTCGTGCCGGCGGAGTGGGTCCGCGGCCCGCTCAAAGAGCACCACTGGCGCGCGCTCGTCACCGCCCGCGCGCTCGAGAACACCGTCTACGTCGCCGGCGCGGATCACATCCCGCCGATCGGCGTCGGCGCCTCCCTCGTCGTCGACCCGATGGGCGTCGCGATCGCGCAGCTCGCCGAGGCGGAGGACGTCGCGACCGCCGCGGTCTCGCGGGAGCGGATCGCGCAGGTGCGCCGCGCGAACCCCTCGCTCGCGCTCCGCCGGTTCCGCGTCGCGGAGTAGCCGCGCCCACCGTCGTGCGATCTGCCGACGCGGTCGCGAGTGCGGGGAGCGTTGCGCAGCTCGCGCAACGCTCGGGGTCAGAGGCGCAGCCCCGCGAGCCGGGCCGCGGCCTCCGTCAGGAGCGGGACGCGCTTGCAGAACGCGAAGCGCAGGAGCGAGGCGTACTCCGCGCGGTGCGGCTCGGAGACGAGGGCGGTCACCGGGATGCCGACGACGCCGACGAGCTCGGGCAGCCGCCGCGCGAGCGCGGCCGCATCGTCGACGCCGAGCGGCGCGGCATCGGCGATGACGAAGTAGCCGGCGGAGGGACGGTGCACCGTGAAGCCGGCCGACTCGAGCCCCGCGGAGAGGAGATCGCGCTTGTCCCGCAGCGCCGCGGCGGCGCCGAGGAACACCTCGTCCGGGAGGGCGAGCCCGGTCGCGATCGCCGGCTGGAACGGCGCGCCGTTGACGAAGGTGAGGAACTGCTTGACCGCGGTCACCGCCTTGACGAGCGGCGCGGGGCCGGTCGCCCAGCCGACCTTCCAGCCGGTGACCGAGAACGTCTTGCCGCCGGAGGAGACGCTGAGCGTCCGCTCCCACGCGCCGGGCAGCGTCGCGACGGGGATGTGGGCGCCCTCGAAGACGAGATGCTCGTACACCTCGTCGGTGACGACGATCGCGTCGTGCCGGTGCGCGAGCTCGACGACCCGCTCGAGCACGTCCCTCGGCCACACGGCGCCGGTCGGATTGTGCGGGGTGTTGACGAGGATGATCCGGGTGCGATCGCCGACCGCCGCGGCGAGCTCGTCCGGGTCGGGCAGGAAGCCCGGCGCGCGGACCGGGACGGTGACGAGCCGCGCCCCGGCGAGCGCGGTGACCGCCGCGTAGGCGTCGTAGTACGGCTCGGCGACGACGACCTCGTCGTCCGCCTCCGTGAACGCGAGGATCGCGGCGGCGATCCCCTCGGTCGCCCCCGCGGTGACGAGGACCTCGGTGTCGGGGTCGACGGCGAGGCCGTACCAGTGCGCCTGGTGCGCGGCGATCGCCTCGCGCAGCTCGGGGACGCCGATCCCGGGCGGGTACTGATTCCGCCCCGAGGCGATCGCGAGCTGCGCCGCCTCGATGACCTCGACGGGTCCGTCCTCGTCCGGGAATCCCTGCCCGAGGTTGATCGCGCCGCGCTCGGCGGCGAGCGCGGACATCTCCGCGAAGATCGTCAGCTGCGGCTCACCCGCCGCGTCGAGCAGCCCGGCGCCGCGGGCGGTGCGACGCCAGGCGCCCCGCGGCGCGGGGCCGCTCTGAGGATCAGGAAGGCTCATCGGCTTCCGAGCCTAAGGGCTGACGCGGCCTGGAAATCGCTCGGCAATGACATAGGAAATACGAAGGAGTGCCGAATGGCGCCATCAGGTTCGCGTCGGAGTCTGAGGCTGTCGAAAGGATAGGACCGATGGACGACACCGAGAACCCGCAGCCGGACGAGCAGGCGAGCCCGCAGATCCCCGCCGAGGAGAGCGAGCAGCCGGCCCCGCCCCCGCCGCCGGCCTCGACGTACACGACGGCGCCGCAGCAGGTCCGGGTCGTCGTCCCGCCGCAACCGGCGCGCCGCCGCGGCTGGATCCCCGCGATCGGTGGGCTCGTCGCCGGCGCGGTCCTCGGTGCCGCCGCCGGCGCCGGCGCGGCCGTGCTCGTCGTCCAGGGCACGCGATCCACGACCGTGACGAACGGGGCGAGCGGCCCCGAGACGATCACCGTCAACGACACGGAGAGCGTCAACGCCGTCTCCGCGGTCGCCGCGCAGGCGATCGACTCCGTCGTCACCATCTCGGTGACCGGCGACGGCACCGCGGGCACCGGCTCCGGCGTCGTCCTCGACTCCGAGGGACACATCGCGACGAACACGCACGTCGTCACACTCGAGGGCTCGACCGCGGACCCGCAGATCCGCGTCACGACGAGCTCCGGCCACGTCTACGACGCGACGATCGTCGGCACCGACCCGCTCATGGACCTCGCGGTGATCCAGGTGCAGAACGCGCCCGAGCTCGTCCCGATCGAGTTCGCCGACTCCTCGAAGCTCAACGTCGGCGACGTCACCGTCGCGATCGGCGCGCCGCTCGGCTACGCCGGCACCGTCACGAGCGGCATCATCAGCGCGCTCGACCGCAGCATCCAGGTCGCCTCGAGCGCGGTCCCGGAGGACTCCGGCGACAACGGCCAGAACCCGGGCTCGAACCCGTTCCAGTTCGACCTGCCGGGCGTGCCCCAGCAGTCGGCGCAGGGCTACATCGAGCTCCCGGTCATCCAGACCGACACCGCGATCAACCCGGGGAACTCGGGCGGCGCGCTGCTCGACGTGTCCGGCCGCCTCATCGGCATCAACGTCGCGATCGCCGGAGACACCGGCGGGAGCGTCGGCGTGGGCTTCGCGATCCCGTCGAACACGGTCAAGCGGATCACCGACGAGCTCATCGCGAACGGCACGGCGACGCACGGCCTCCTCGGCGTCAGCGTCGTCAACGCCGACGCGAGCGCGGGCATCGTGGGCGCGAGCGTCAAGCAGGTCACCGCGGGCGGCGCCGCCGACAAGGCTGGCCTCAAGGCGGGCGACATCATCATCGACTTCGACGGCGTCCCGATCACCTCGGCGAACGACCTCACCGCCCAGGTGCGCACGCACGGCGTCGGCGACACGGTCGACCTCAGCTACGTGCGCGGTGACCAGACGCTGACGACGACGGTGACGCTCGGCGACCTCAGCTCCGCGCAGTCGTAGGAGCGATTAGGTGCGCGGCGGCGGGACATGGACACCGCCGCCGCGCCGGCGCATCCGACGCTACCCGCACCGGAGGGGCACCCGGTGCCGCATCCGGACGACCGTTGCGAAACCGTGATGGGCGTCGAGACTTGCTCGGTAGACTCCCTGGGATGAGCGAGGAGTCGGACGGGGTGGCGCCGGCCCAGGAGTCCCCTCCCCAGCCGCCGGCTCCTTCGCCGCGCCCCCGGCAGAGCGGCGCCCGCACGTCCTCCTCGCGGAGTCCTCGGCCCGCCGCGAAGGGCACGAAGCCCCCCGAGGAGGAGCGCCCGAACGCGAAGCCGGCCCGGCCCGCGGCATCGGGCGCGGCGAAGGCCGCCGCCGCGAAGTCCGGAGGCAGCCGCACGCCGCGCGCGACGACGCCGAAACCGGCCGGCGCGGCGAAGCCGGCGACGACGCGCAAGCCCGCCGCCGCGAAGACGCTCGCCCCGAAGTCGCGCACCGGCCCGACGCCGATCGTCGCCGAGCCGATCATCCTCGACCAGGCCGTCCTCGAGGCCGATGTCGCGCCGATGCCGACGGCGGCCCCGGAGCCGGTGCTCGAGCCGGTTCCGGAGCCGATCCCCGAGTCGGCTCCCGAGTCGGCTCCCCGGCCGGCCCCTATCAGCAGCGCGCCCGCCGCGGCCGAGCCCGTCCTCGCGCTCGAGTCGCTCACCAAGCGCTTCGGCGACCACGTCGCCGTCGACGGCGTCACCCTCTCCCTCGACCCCGGGACGTTCACCGGCATCGTCGGCCCGAACGGCGCCGGCAAGACGACGACGCTGAGCATGATCACCGGCCTGCTGCGTCCGACGAGCGGCCGCGTGCTCGTCGCCGGGATCGACGTCTGGCGGCAGCCGACCCGGGCGAAGCGGCAGATCGGCGTGCTCCCGGACCGGCTCCACACCTTCGACCGGCTCACCGGCGGTCAGCTCCTCTACTACACCGGCGTGCTCCACGGCCTCGACCGCGCGACGGCCCGGCGCCGCACCGCCGAGCTCGCCGAGGCGTTCAAGGTCGAGCACGCGATGGGCCGGCTCGTCACCGACTACTCCTCCGGAATGCTCAAGAAGATCGCGCTCGCCGCGGCGCTCATCCACGCGCCGCGCCTGCTCGTCCTCGACGAGCCGTTCGAGTCGGTCGATCCGGTCTCCGCGATGACCGTCGCGCAGATCCTCCGCGACTTCGCCGCGGCAGGCGGCACGGTGCTCATGTCGAGCCACTCGATGGAGCTCGTCCAGCGGATCTGCGATCACGTCGCGGTCATCGTCGAGGGACGGCTCATCGCCGGCGGCACCGTCGACGAGGTCCGCGGCGACCGGAGCCTCCAGGAGCGCTTCCTCGACCTCGCCGGGGCCGACTCGGAGTCCATCGCGGATCTCACATGGTTGCATCGCTTCTCGGGCTGAGGCTCCGCTCCTTCGCGAACCGGATCGTCCGGCCCCGCAGCGCCGCCGAGGGCTTCGCGATCCTCGTCGCGGCGGTGCTCGTCGTCGTCGCGCTCGTCGGCATCGCCGTCCTCGCGGCCGCCGCCGCGGAGGCGACGGCGGAGCTGCGCGGCGCCGGGTTCGTCGCGCTCGGCTCCCTCGTCGTCGCCGGGTTCTGGTTCCTGCCGCTCGTGTTCCGCATCGACGACGGCATGCCCCTGCGGGCCTTCGCCGCCTACGACATCCCGACGGCGAAGCTCGCCGCCGCGCTCCTGCTCACCCGGATCATCAGCATCCCCGCGGTGCTGCTCCTCGTCCTCCTCGCGGTCGAGGCGGCGGCGTGGACGCACCGCGGCGCCACGGCGACCGTCGTCGCGATCCTCGCCGCGGTGCTCATCCTCCTCACCTGCCTGCTCGGCTCGCAGGTCGCCTCGGCGATCGCCGGCGGCCAGATCTCCTGGCGGAACGCGGGCGGCGTCGCCGTGCTCCTCGCGACCGCCGCCGCGGCGCCGCTCGCCGCCGCGCTCGCTGCCGTCGACTGGGCGGCGACCGGCGTCACGGTGCTGCGCCGCATCGCGGCGGCGCTCGAGTGGACGCCGTTCGGCGTCGCATGGGGAGCCCCGGCGGCCGCGGCGGCGGGGGACGCCGGCGGCGCGTGGGCGAGGCTCGGCGTCGCGCTCGGCGTCGTCGGGATCCTCGCCGTCGTGTGGTACGCGTTCGTGCGGCGGGCGGAGTCGACGGCGGAGGCCGCGCCGAAGGAGCGGCAGGTGGCGGACCTCGGCGTCTTCGACGCGATGCCGCCGACCGCGGGCGGCGTGGTCGCGGCGCGGAGCATCGTCTACTGGATGCGCGACCCGCGCTACGCGGTGCCGGTGCTCATCCTCCCGCTCGTCCCGCTCGTCATCGCGGTCGCGTTCTGGCTCGCCGGCATGCCAGCCGCGATCATCGCCTGGACCTGCGTCCCGCTCGTCTGCCTCCTGCTCGGCTGGTCGGTGCACAACGACATCGCGACCGACGGCACCGCGTTCTGGCTCCACGTCGTCACCGGGATCCGCGGCCGCGCGGACCGCTGGGGCCGCATCGTCCCGCCGCTCGTCATCGGCGCCGCGGTCGCCGTCGGCGGGTCGTTCCTCACCGCCTGGCTCATGCACGACCGGCCGATGGCGCTCCCGCTCATCGCGCTGAGCGCCTGCACGCTGCTCGTCGGGCTCGGCGTCGGCAGCGCGGCGAGCGCGATCGCGCCCTATCCGACGGTCGCGCCCGGCGACGGGCCATTCGCCCAGCCCCAGGGGCTGCGCGGCGGGGAGTCCGTGAAGCAGACGCTCTCGCTGCTCGTCGCCGTGCTCCTGTGCGCGCCGACCGCCGCGCTCGTGCTCATCGGCGTCCTCGGGGCGCCGTCGGCGTTCGGCGCCGCGGTCGTCGTCGGATTCGCGACCGGCGTCGTCGTGCTCGTCGGCGGCATCGAGCTCGGCGCGCTCGTCCTCTCCCGGCGGGCGCCCGAGATCCTCGCCTTCACCCAGCAGAACTGAGGCCGCGTCAGGCTCGCGGTCGTAGACTCGCCGCCATGACCGACACCGACATCACCGGCGGCGGCACCGACGTCCTCGACCGCGAGCTTCAGAAGCTGCTCGACGGCGAGCTCACCGAGGACGGCGACCACGACCGCTTCTCGCACTACGCCCCGAAGGCGAAGATCGTCGAGGCCGCGGTGACCGGCAAGCCGATCCGCGCCCTGTGCGGCAAGCTCTGGGTGCCCTCCCGCGATCCGGCGAAGTTCCCGCTGTGCCCGACGTGCAAGGAGATCTACGAGTCGCTCAGGGAGTGACCCGGGTCAGACGTAGACCGTCGGGATCGCCGGCTCCCCGCGACCGAGCCGCAGGCCCTCGGGGGCGAGCTCGGCGATCGCGGAGCGGTGATGCGCCCGCGCCGCCTCGACGCCGGCCGGCCCGAGCCGCTCGGGCAGCGCCGTCCCGTCGGCGATGTAGTCGACGAGGAGCCGCCGTCCCCGCTCCCCGCCCGCGGGCTCCTCGACGTAGATCGTCTCCTCCACCGCGATGCCGCGGTCGAGCGTGCGGACCGGGATCTTCCGGCCGGCGACGGTCGCCTTCTCCGCGGACTTCTTCGCGACCGGCACCCATCCGCCGTCTGGGCCGCGATGCGCGACGAGCTTGAACACGAGGCCGACCGCCGGGTGGCCGGACCCGGTGACGACCGCGGTGCCGACCCCGAACGAGTCGACAGGGGCCGCGCGCAGCGCCGCGATGGTGAACTCGTCGAGGTCGTTCGTCACGGTGATGCGGGTCTCCGTCGCCCCGAGCGCGTCGAGCTGCGCGCGGACCTGCGCGACGACGACGGGGAGGTCGCCCGAGTCGATGCGGACCGCGCCGAGTCCGGTCCCGGCCACGCGGACCGCGGTCTCGACGCCGTTCGCGATGTCGTATGTGTCGACGAGGAGCGTCGTGCCCGGTCCGAGTGCGTCGACCTGCGCGGCGAAGGCCTCCTCCTCGCTGTCGTGGAGGAGGGTGAACGCGTGCGCCGCGGTCCCCATCGTCGGGAGGCCCCACGTCCGCCCGGCCTCGAGGTTCGAGGTCGCGGCGAAGCCGGCGATGAACGCGGCGCGCGCGGCGGCGACCGCGCTCGACTCCTGCGTGCGCCTCGAGCCCATCTCGGCGATCGGGCGGCCGTCGGCCGCGTTCACCATCCGGCTCGCCGCGGAGGCGACCGCGCAGTCGTGGTTGAGCACGGACAGGCAGATCGTCTCGAGGATCACCGCGTCGGCGAAGGAGCCCCGGAGCACGAGGATCGGCGAGCCGGGGAAGTAGAGCTCGCCCTCGCGGTAGCCGGAGATCGATCCGCGGAAGCGGTAGTCGGCGAGCCAGTCGATCGCCCGCGGCGAGACGACGCGCTCGCGGCGCAGCCATTCGAGCTCCGCGTCGCCGAACCGGAAGTCGCCGAGGAGCTCGACGAGCCGGCCGGTCCCGGCGACGACGCCGTAGCGCCGGCCCTCGGGCAGGTGCCGCGCGAACACCTCGAAGATGCACTCGCGCTCGTGCCGCCCCGAGCCCATCGCGGCGTCGAGCATGGTGAGCTCGTAGCGGTCGGTGTACAGGGCCGTCGAAGGCATGGTCAGACGATAATGGACCGATGAGCGACGCGCCGGTCGGGGTCTTCGACTCGGGGGTCGGCGGGCTCACCGTCGCGCGGGCGATCATCGACCAGCTGCCGAACGAGGCGATCCGCTATGTCGGCGACACCGCGAACGGCCCCTACGGCCCGCGGCCGATCGCCGAGGTCCGGGAGCTCGCGCTCGGCGTGCTCGACGGCCTCGTCGCCGAGGGCGTCAAGGCGCTCGTCATCGCGTGCAACACCGCCTCGGCCGCGATGCTCCGCGACGCCCGCGAGCGCTTCACGCTCGCCGCCGGGATCCCCGTCATCGAGGTCATCCAGCCGGCGGTGCGCGCGGCGGTCCGGCAGACCCGCAATCGGCGGGTCGGCGTCATCGGCACGACCGGCACGATCAACTCGCTCGCCTACGAGGACGCGTTCGCGGCGGCGAGCGATCTCGAGATCGTCACGCGCGCGTGCCCGCGCTTCGTCGAGTTCGTCGAGGCGGGGGTCACGACGGGTCCCGAGCTGCTTGCCGTCGCCGAGGAGTACCTCGCGCCGCTGCGGGACGCGGGGGTCGACACGCTCGTGCTCGGCTGCACGCACTACCCGCTCATCGCCGCGGCGATCCAGTACGTCATGGGACCCGACGTCACGCTCATCTCGAGCGCCGAGGAGACCGCGTTCGACGTGTACCGCACGCTCGTGCGGCACGGCATCGAGCGCACCGCGCCGACGCCGCCCCGGCACCACTTCGAGGCGACCGGTGCGGACGAGGCGGCGTTCAAGCGGCTCGCGCAGCGCTTCCTCGGGCCGGAGATCGTCCGGGTCGAGCCGTTCACCGGGACCGTCCCGATCCCGCTGCCGGCGGGCGAGCACAGGAGGAACGAATGACCCGACGCGACGGCCGCGAGCCGGACGAGCTGCGACCCGTGACGATCGAGCGCGGCTGGAGCGAGCAGGCGGAGGGCTCGGCGCTCATCTCGTTCGGCAGGACCCGCGTGCTCTGCACGGCGAGCTTCACCCCCGGCGTCCCGCGCTGGCTCATCGGCAAGGGCACCGGCTGGGTCACCGCCGAGTACGCGATGCTCCCGCGGGCGACGAACGAGCGCAGCGACCGCGAGTCGGTCAAGGGCCGCGTCGGCGGGCGGACGCACGAGATCTCCCGGCTCATCGGGCGCGCGCTGCGGGCCGCGGTCGACTTCCGGGCACTCGGCGAGAACACGATCGTCGTCGACTGCGACGTCCTCCAGGCCGATGGCGGCACGCGGACCGCGGCGATCACCGGCGCCTACGTCGCGCTCGCCGACGCGATCTCATGGGGACGCGCGAAGGGGCACATCGCGAAGTCGTCGGAGCCGATCATCGACTCCGTCGCCGCCGTGAGCGTCGGCATCGTCGACGGGGTGCCGCTGCTCGACCTCGAGTACACCGAGGACTCCCGCGCCGAGACCGACATGAACGTCGTGACGACGGGCCGCGGCCTCTTCGTCGAGGTGCAGGGCACGGCCGAGGGCGCGCCGTTCGACAAGCGCGAGCTCGACGCCCTCCTCGAGCTCGCGACCGCCGGCACCGCCCGCCTCGCCGAGCTCCAGCGTGAGGCGCTCGCGTGACGCGCGTCGCGCTCGCGACCCGCAACGCGCACAAGCTCGCCGAGCTCGCCGCGATCCTCGCGCCCGAGCTCCCCGGGATCGAGCTCGTCCCCGCGGTCGGGCCCGAGCCGGTCGAGGACGGCACGACGTTCGCCGCGAACGCGCTCATCAAGGCCCGCGCCGAGGCGGCGGCCGCCGGCATCCCCGCGCTCGCCGACGATTCGGGCCTCGAGGTCGACGCCCTCGGCGGCGCACCCGGCATCCACTCCGCCCGCTACGCGGGCACCCGCGTCGACGCCGACAACATCGCGCTCCTGCTGCGCCGCCTCGCCGAGCTCGGGCCGGACGCCCCGCGGACCGCCCGCTTCGTCTGCGCCGCGGCGCTCGCCATGCCCGACGGCCGCGAGCACGTCGAGGTCGCGGCGTGGCCAGGCGAGATCCTGCCGGCGCCGGTCGGCGACGGCGGATTCGGCTATGACCCGGTGTTCCGCCCCGAGGGCCTCCCGGTGAGCCTCGCGCAGCTGCGACCCGAGGAGAAGAACGCGATCTCCCATCGCACGCGCGCCTTCCGCGCGCTCATTCCGACAGCGGCAGCATGGCTCGCAGCAGGCGCCGGAACTCCTTGAGCTCCTCCGGCGTGAACCCGCCGAACAGCGTCTGCTCGATGTCGAGCGCGATGGGCCGGAGCCGCTCGAGCTCCCTCTCCCCGCCCTCGGTGAGCGTGAGCTCGTAGCGGCGGCGGTCGGCGGCCGACTGCGTCCGCTCGACGAGGCCGCCCGCCTCGAGCCGCCGGACGAGGTCCGCGATCGTCGAGCGGTCGAGGTCGAGCTCGTCGCCGAGCTCCCGCTGGCTCGCCCCCGGCTTGCGGGCGATGACGGCGAGCGCTGCGAACTGGACGTTCGTCGCATCGGGGGAGTGCGCCTGCCAGGCGGCGACGTGGCGCTGCTCAGCCCGCCGGATGAGGTGGCCGGTGTAACGGAAGGGCTCGGGTTCCTTCGGCATTCGTCGCTCCTGGGGGTGGGAGGGCGTGCACGTGACCCCGGCCATGTTAACCGCATGCTCCCCGGATCGTCCGCATGCGGAGCGTGCTAGGTTTTCGGCATGCCGAAAACTGGCGAGGAGGCCCGGGCGAGGCCGCTCGGCGCTCCCGGCGGCATCCGGCCGAGCGGTGCGGCCCCGCCTCCGATGCGCGGCATCGTCGCGCTCCTCGGTCCGGCCTTCGTCGCCGCGATCGCGTACGTCGACCCCGGGAACGTCGCCGCGAACCTGACCGCGGGCGCCCGCTACGGCGACCTCCTGCTCTGGGTCCTCGTCCTCGCGAACGCGATCGCCGTGCTCGTCCAGTACTCCTCGGCGAAGCTCGGCCTCGTCACCGGCCTCAGCCTGTCCGAGTACCTCGGCGGCCGGCTGCCGACCTGGCCGCGGCGGCTCTACTGGCTGCAGGCGGAGCTCGTCGCGGCGGCGACCGACGTCGCCGAGGTGCTCGGCGGCGCGATCGCGCTCCACCTGCTCTTCGGCCTGCCGCTGTGGCTCGGCGGGCTCATCGTCGGCGTCGTCGCGATCGCGCTGCTCGCCGTCCAGTCGCGCAACGGGCAGCGCGCGTTCGAGTTCGTCATCATCGGGCTGCTCGGCGTTGTCGTCGTCGGCTTCGTCTTCGGGCTCGTCGTCTCCGGCTTCGACGCCGGCGAGGCGCTCGGCGGGCTCGTCCCGCGGTTCGACGGGACCGACTCGGTGCTGCTCGCGACGAGCATGCTCGGGGCGACGGTCATGCCGCACGCGATCTATCTGCACAGCGCCCTTGCCCGAGATCGCCATCTCGGGAGTGCCCTTGCCCGAGATCGCCATCTCGGGAGCGCACTTGCCCGAGATCGCCACGGGGCCGGTGTCGACGACTCGCGGCTGCGTCGGCTCCTCCGGGCGACGAAGGCGGACGTCCTCGCCGCGCTCGTCGTCGCCGGCGCGGTGAACATCGCGATGCTCCTCCTCGCCTCCACCGCGCTGCGGGGCGTCGCAGGGACCGACACGATCGAGGGGGCGCATGCGGCGATCGAGGCGGCGCTCGGGCCCGTCGTCGCCGCGGCGTTCGCGATCGGGCTGCTCGCCTCGGGCCTCGCCTCGTCGAGCGTCGGCACCTACGCGGGGCAGTCGATCATCGGCGGGCTGCTCCGCGTGCGCATCCCGGTCATCGTCCGCCGCATCATCACGCTCGTCCCCGCGCTCGTCGTCCTCGCGGTCGGCGTCGACCCCACCTGGGCGCTCGTGCTCAGCCAGGTCGTGCTCTCGTTCGGCATCCCGTTCGCGCTCGTCCCGCTCGTCCACGCGACCGGCTCGGCACGCGTCATGGGCCGCTGGGTGAACCCGGTCTGGCTGCGCGCGCTCGGCTGGGTCGCCGTCGCGGTCATCACCGTGCTCAACGCGGTGCTCATCGTGTTCGTCGCGACGGGGTAGCGCTCAGTCCTCGCGGCGGTGCTCGTCCTCGAGGTCGACGACGAGCGCCTGCGCCTCCTCGTCGCTGAGGGTCGCGCCGCCGTCGCGTCGGGCCCGCCGCCGGGCGAGGAGGAAGTGGATGATCGTCGGCACCGCGGTGACGAGCACGGCGAGGATGAGGATGAGATCGATGTAGTTGACGACGATGTCCTTGAGCCACGGGATGTAGCCGAGGACGAAGCCGACGACGGTGAGCCCGGCACCCCAGAGCAGCGCGCCGATCGCGTTGTACAGCGTGTACTTCCGGTAGCCCATGTGGCCGACGCCGGCCATGACCGGTGCGATCGTGCGGACGACGGGGACGAAGCGCGCGAGCACGACGGCGATGCCGCCGAAGCGGTGGAAGAAGCGGTTCGTCCGCCGGACGTTCTCGATCGAGAACAGCCCGGACTCCTTCCGCTCGAAGACCCGCGGGCCGGCCTTGTGCCCGATGAGATAGCCGACCTCCCCGCCGGCGAACGCGGCGGCGGCGATGCACAGGCAGACGAGCCAGAGCGGGATGAGGATCCCCGCGCGCTCGTGGGTCATCGTGCCGGTGAAGACGAGCACGCCGGTGATGAGCAGGAGCGTGTCGCCGGGGAGGACGAAGCCGACGAGCAGCGCGGTCTCGGCGAAGATGATCGCGCAGACGACGAGGAGCGCCCACGGCCCCGCGTCGTTGATGATCGTCGTCGGGTCGAGCCAGGGGATGAGCGCCTTCGGGGCGATCGGGCCGGCCAGGGCGGCGAGGGTCACGTGGGCTCCTGTCGTGGGTCAGCCGAGTCTAGCCGGAGCCTCCCGCGGGTCGGCGCTCAGTAGCTCCGGTAGAGCTGGGAGGCGATCGCGCCGATGTCCTCGTTCGCCTGGAACACGAACTGCACGTCGTCGATCGGCACGTCGTTGACGAAGATCGCGAAGGCGAGCCGCCGCCCGCTCGCGGCGTCGAGGTAGCCCGCGAGCGCCTTCGTCTGCAGCAGGTAGGCGGTCGTCGTGCCGCCGGTGACGAGCGTCCCGGTCTTCGCGTGGGCGTGCCCGATCGCCGGATCGCCCGCTGGCAGCACGGAGGCGAGCGAGCCGTCGACGCCGAGGATCGGTGTCGAGTCGTAGAACGTCTCGAACGTCGGCGTCGTCGTGAGATAGCGCAGGTACGCCGTCATGCCGGCGGGGGTGATCGTGTTGCCGGGAAGCCCCTGCCCGTCGGTGATCGTCACCTCGTCCGCGCCGAGTCCGCCGGCCGCAAGCGCCTCGCGCTCGATCGCGAGCCCGTCGTCGAGCGTGCGCCGCCCCTGCTGCGCGGCGAGGATGAGCGGGAGCTGGTTCGCGCCGAGGTTGTGGCTCACCTTGTTGATGAGCCGGGCGGTCTCCGAGAACGGCGGCGAGGTGAGCGTCGCGATCGGCGTCGCCGCGTCGAGCTCGGCGGCGGCCGGGAGCCGCCCGGCCGGGTTCGGTGCGAACGGGTCCGCGTCGACGGCGACCCCCGCGCGCCCGAGCGCCTCGACGAAGAGCGTGCGCGCCCAGCGCGCGGGGTCCGGCACCTGATACGTGTGCACGACCGGCGCGGCGCCGAGCGGGACGCTCCCGTGCAGGCGCAGGCCCCCGCTGCCGTCGTCGTCGATCGTGAGGTCGATCGGACTGTCCGCCGGCCCGGTCGTCACGTCGAGCACCGGGCGGTAGGCGGCGGTTCGCGGACGCCAGTCGAACGTCGCGGGCTCCCCGACGGCGGCGCCGGGGGTGACGACGAAGTCGAGGAGGTTGTCGTTGACGACGATCGGGGAGATCGGCACGCCGTCGAGCGTGACCGGATCCCACAGCCGGTCGTCGACGAGGACGTCGCCGTCGACCCTGCCGATGCCGGCCGCGGCCACCTGCGCGGCGAGGCGATCGAGGCCGGCGAGCGGATCCTCCGGCGTGAGCGTCGCGACGCCAGGCAGCGCGTTCGCGTCGTAGTGGTCGAACGCCGGCACGTCGATCGTCCCGTCCGCCTTCGTCCGGCCGCCGAGCGTGAGGTCGCCCGATCCGCGCAGCACGAGGTCGCCGTGGAGCGTCCCGTCCGCGACGCTCCCGACCGCGATGACCGGCGTGACGAACCGGTGGTCCGCGCCGAGCTCGCTCAGGGCCGCGGTGACCGAGAGGATCTTCGCCGTCGAGCCGGTGCGGAACCGCTCGTCGGCGTTGAGGGCGAGGAGCGTCTCGCCCGTGCCGAGGTCGACGACGCTGAGTCCCCATCGGCCCCCGGCGTACTGGGGCTGCTCCATGATGGCGCGGATCGGGTCGGGCGGTTGGGGGGCGCATCCGGTGAGCGCGAGGAGCACCCCGAGCGCCGACGCGCCGAGCGCCGCGAGGCGCCGCCGACGCACCGCTGCGGTCATGGCATCCCCTCACCTCCCGTGCGGGAGGAGGGACTCGAACCCTCACGTCCTCGAGGACACAGGAACCTAAATCCTGCGCGTCTGCCGGTTCCGCCACTCCCGCTTCCCGACGATTCTCACCCATCGGGATGATTCCGGGGGATTCCGGGAGGGGAAGGGTAGCCTTGCCCGCGTGAGCCAGACGACCCTCGACAAGCCCGAGCTGCAGCAGACGCTCTTCGAACTGACCGCCGAGCAGTCCGCCGCGATCCGCGAGATCGCCGCCGCGATCACCGCGAATCCGAACGCCGACCCCGACGCGTTCTGCCGCCAGGCGCTCGCCGCCTCCTACCAGCTGCCCGCCGAGCTGCGGGCCGCGGTCCTCAACTTCTCCGACGTCGGCAGCGACACCGGGATCATGGTCGTCCGCGGCCTCTACGTCGACGAGGACCTCGTCGACACCCCGCTCGACAACTCGCAGGGCCTCGCCGCGCGGACGCACTTCGTCAAGGAGATGGGGGCGATCGCCCACCTCCTCGGCACGATGATCGGCTACGAGGCGGAGAACGGCGGCCGCCTCGTCCAGGACATGGTGCCGAACCCGAAGCTCGCGATGACCCAGCAGTCGCAGTCCTCGAAGGTCGAGCTCGAGGCGCACACCGAGCAGTGCTTCAGCGACTACCGCCCCGACTACGTCATCCTCGGCGCGCTCCGCGGCGACCCGAACGCGTTCACGTACGCCTATGCGGCCCGGAAGTTCGTCACGCACTTCAGCGAGGAGGAGCTCAAGGCGCTGCGGCAGCCGCATTGGATGACGCAGATCGACGACTCGTTCAAGCCGTTCATCCCCGACCCGAACGCGGTCCGCGGCCCGTACCCGATCCTCACCGGCCCGGAGGACGACCCGTACATCCTCATCGACCAGGACCTCATGCACGGCGTCACCCGCGAGGCGCAGGAGCTGCTCAACAAGGTCATCCAGACCTACGTCGAGAACCGCGACGGCCACGCCCTCCAGGCCGGCGACCTCCTCATGCTCGACAACCCGCGGGCGATGCACGGACGCTCGCAGTACACGCCGCGCTTCGACGGCAAGGACCGGTTCATCGCGCGCGGCTTCGTCGTGCGGGACCGGCGCCGCCTGTGGCCGTGGCTCCTCGACGACCGTCGCACCGTCGCCGCGATGTACTCCTAGCTCAGGCGGGGCCGCCCTCCGCCGTGGGCGAGTCGATCGGCGGCGTCTCGAGCGCGTCGTCCGCGCCGCCGGCGCCGGCGAGCTGCCGGCGGCGGGGGTCGTACCGCGGGAGATAGACGGCGTAGAGCCAGGCCCCGCCGGCCCCGAGCACGCCGATGGCGACCGCGGCCACGGGGAGCGAGACGAGCGCGGTGACCGCCGAGATGAGGAGCGGCGCGGCCGCGCCGCCGGCGGTGTTGAGCAGGCGCCAGATCGCGAGGAACGGCGCCGGGTTCTCCGGCTCGGCGAGGTCCGCCGAGAGCGTCATGAGCACCCCGGAGCCGAGCCCGTTCGCGAGCGCGAGCACGGCGGCGACGACGGAGAACCACACGAGCGGCGCCGGCAGCGCCCCCGTGATCGCGAGCGCGACGTGCCCGAGCGCGAGCCCGATCGTCACCGGCATGACGACCCACATCCGCCCGAAGCGGTCCATGACCCAGCCGCCCGTGTAGAACAGGGCGAAATCGATGAGCGCCGCCGCGCCGATGACGACCGCGGACTGCTCGGCCGGCAGCGCGATCGCGACCGCCCAGAGCGGGAGGATCACCTGCCGCGAGGCGCGCAGCGCCGAGAGGATCGCCGAGGCGGTGCCGACCGTCGCGAGCACGCGGCCGTTGCGGCGCAGCGTCGCGAGCATGCCCTCCGGCCGCGCGAGCTCCTCGCGCTCGGCCGCCTCGAGCGCGTCGACCGCGCCGAAGCTGCGCTCCGGATCCTTGACGACGAGGAGCAGGACGACGATGCACACCGCGGCGACCGCCTGGACGATGAACGCCGCGTCGGGCCCCGCCCCGAGCCCGATGAGCCCGGCGATGACGAACGGCCCGACCGAGATCCCGAGCCGGTAGGCGCCGCCGAGCGTCGAGAGCGCGCGGGCGCGGTAGGGGAGCGGCACGTACACGGTCATGAACGCCTGCCGGGCGAGCAGGAACACGACCGCGGCGATCCCGATGAGCAGGATCCCGATGCCGAGCACGACGGGGTTCGGGGCGAAGTAGGCGAGCGCGCTGCCGAGCAGCGTCGCCCCGGCGGCGAGGATCATCGCCGTCCGCTCGCTCATCCGCTGGAGCAGCCACCCGCTCGGGATGCTCCCCGCGAGCTCGCCGACCGTCTCGAGCGCGGCGATGAAGCCGGCGGCGGCGATCGTCGCGCCGAGGTTCTCCGCGACGTGCGGGATCATCGGGAGCACCGAGCCCTCGCCGATGGAGAACAGGGCGCTCGGTCCGTAGATCGCGACGGCCGCGGTCCGCCAGGAGAAGGCGGGCGTCGGCGCGGTCACTCGTCCCAGGCTACTCCCGCCCGAGGCGGTCGCGCCCGCCGGTAGGCTTGACCGGCCATGGATCTTGATCTCAGCGCCGACATCGCCGCACTCCGCTCGACCTTCGCCGACATCTCGGCGGTCGTCGACCCCGAGCGGCTCCGCGCGGAGATCGAGCGGCTCTCCGAGCAGGCCGGCGCGCCGGACCTCTGGGACGACCCGGCGAGGGCGCAGCAGGTCACGAGCCGCCTCTCCCACGCGCAGGCGCAGCTCGGGCGCCTCACCGGCGTCGCGCAGCGGCTCGACGACCTCGAGGTCCTCGTCGAGCTCGCGAACGAGGCCCAGGACGAGCAGGCGGCGCAGGAGGCCCGCGATGAGCTCAGGGCCCTCACCGAGACGATCGACGCGCTCGAGGTGCAGACGCTCCTCGACGGCGAGTACGACGCGCTGCCGGCGGTCGTGACGATCCGGGCGGGCGCCGGCGGCGTCGACGCCTCCGACTTCGCCGAGATGCTCCTGCGGATGTACCTGCGCTGGGCCGAGCGGCACAAGTATGCCGTCACGGTCATGGACACGTCCTACGCGGAGGAGGCGGGGATCAAGTCGGCGACGTTCGAGGTCGACGCGCCGTACGCGTTCGGCACGCTCTCCGTCGAGGCCGGGACGCACCGCCTCGTCCGGATGTCGCCGTTCAACTCGGCGCACTCCCGCGAGACGAGCTTCGCCGCCGTCGAGGTCATCCCGCTCATGGAGGAGGCGACCGAGGTCGAGATCCCCGAGGGCGACATCCGCGTCGACGTGTTCCGCTCCTCCGGGCCCGGCGGCCAGTCGGTCAACACGACCGACTCCGCGGTGCGGATCACCCACCTGCCGACCGGCATCGTCGTCTCGATGCAGAACGAGAAGTCGCAGATCCAGAACCGCGCCGCGGCGATGCGGGTCCTGCAGTCGCGGCTGCTCCTCATGCAGCGCGAGGAGGAGGCGAAGCGGAAGAAGGAGCTCGCCGGCAACATCACCGCGAGCTGGGGGGATCAGATGCGCTCCTACGTCCTCGCCCCGTACCAGATGGTCAAGGACCTGCGCACCGGCTACGAGGTCGCGAAGCCCGACGATGTGTTCGACGGCGACATCGACGGCTTCATCAGCGCGGGAATCAGATGGCGGAAACGCGCTGAGGACTGAGCGCTTCGCGCGGGGGTCCTTCCTAGGCTGTCGCCGATGACCCGGCTTCCCCGCGCCGTCGGCGCCGCAGCGGCGGCGGTGCTCGCGAGCGGCGCAGCGATCCTGCCCGCCGCCCCGGCCGCCGCCGCGGGCACGAGCGACGACGCGGGCGTCGTCGAGTTCCTCACGACGGGCGAGGTGCCGCTCGCCGTCGACGAGGACGGGACGTACTTCGCCCCGGGCACCGTCTACTTCGCCGTCGAGATCTCGTTCCCGGGCGGGCTGCGGGACTACGCGGCGACCTGGGAGCGCGCCGGATCCCCGTGGCCGAACACGAACGAGCTCATCGCCGCCACCGGCGCCTACTGGGGCGGCATCGCCGACACCTACCGCTCCGGCTGCCGCGCCAACGCGATCCGCGCCGCCTTCGCGGCGTACCCGACGCTCGCCGCGTTCCAGGCTTCGCCGTTCTGGACGGCGCAGCGCGCCGACTACTTCACCGCCTGGCAGACGACCGACGACCTCGCCGCGGCGATCGACGCAGTCTGCCCGCCGCCCGCCTCCGAATGGACGTGGTCCGGCGTCGCCTCCGACTGGGACGAGGCGACGAAGACCGCGACCGTGCGCATCCCGTTCACCGAGTACGGCGCGGGCGAGCAGGTCCTCGGCCTCGTCGCCTCGACGGTGGCGAACGCCGGCGCCCAGTTCCCCGCCGACTGGCAGGACCGCCCGGACTGCATCGTGAGCTCGTGGACGGACGGGCCGCCGGCGACGTTCCCCTGCGGCGACTACGTCGCGCCCGCCTACACGGTCCGCGCCTCGACGACGATCACCGTGCCGGACCTCGCCGAGGCGGGGCTCGCCGCGCTGCCCTCCGAGCCGCCGTCGCCGCCGCTCGCGGCCCAGGTGCTCGGCTCGCCGTTCCTCGGCATCCCGATGTGGCTCTACGAGACGCTCTGCCTGCTCCTCGCGGCGGGACTCGGCGTGCTCTGGCGGCTCCTCGCGCGGCGCCCCGGCGGGCGCGGCGCCCGCGAGGCTGAGAGTCGCCGGCTTGGGCGCGTCGCTCCCGAGCCCGCCGAGCCGCCCGCCTAGCCTGGCAGGCGAGATGATCCGGTTCGAGAACGTCAGCAAGTCCTACCCCGGCACCACCCGTCCCGCACTCGGCGACGTGTCGCTGGAGATCGGGAAGGGCGAGTTCGTGTTCCTCATCGGGGCGTCCGGATCGGGCAAGTCGAGCCTGCTGCGCCTCATCCTCAAGGAGGAGAAGCCGAACAAGGGGGACGTCTACGTCCTCGGCAAGCGGCTCTCCGCGCTGCCGTCGCGCAAGGTCCCGTACTTCCGCCGCAACCTCGGCGTCGTGTTCCAGGACTTCCGGCTGCTGCCGAACAAGACGGTCTACGACAACGTCGCGTTCACGCTCCAGGTCATCGGCAAGTCCCGCGGCTTCATCCAGGAGGCCGTCCCCGACGCGCTCAAGATGGTCGGACTCGCCGGCAAGGCGAACCGGATGCCGCACGAGCTGTCCGGCGGCGAGCAGCAGCGCGTCGCGATCGCCCGCGCCGTCGTCAACAAGCCCGCGATCCTCCTCGCCGACGAGCCGACCGGCAACCTCGACCCGGAGACCTCGCAGGGCATCATGAGCCTTCTCGAGCGGATCAACCTCGGCGGCACGACCGTCGTCATGGCGACGCACGCCGCCGACGTCGTCGACCGGATGCAGCGGCGCGTCATCGAGCTCATGACCGGCCGCGTCGTGCGCGACGAGCGCGGCGGCGGCTACGTCACGCAGGCGATCGCCGTGCAGAACGCGGCGGAGCCGCCGGCCCGGGTCACGAGCGCATGAGGATCGGCCTCGTCCTCGGCGAGGCGTTCCAGGGCCTGCGCCGGAACGCGTCGATGGTCGTCTCCGTCGTCCTCGTCACGTTCATCTCGCTCACGTTCGTCGGCGTCGCGATCCTCCTCCAGCAGCAGATCGGCTCGATGAAGAGCTACTGGTACGACCGTGCGCAGATCGCGATCTACTTCTGCAACAGCGTCGACCAGGGCGGGAACTGCGCCCAGGCCGCGGCGACGCAGGAGCAGGTCGACGCGGTGATGGCGAAGCTGCAGGACCCCTCGATCGCGCCCTACATCGAGCGCACCGAGTACGACACCCCCGCCGACGTCCTCGCGCAGACCCAGCAGGTCTACCAGGACAACCCCATCGTCGGCTTCCTCACCGAGGACCTCGTCGGCGGCATCGCCCACGTCACGCTCCACGACCCCTCGGACGCCGATGTCATCGTCGAGTCGGTCTCCGGCCTCCCCGGCGTCGAGTCCGTCGAGGACCAGCGGAAGTACCTCGAGCCGATCTTCGGCATGCTCAACGCGGCCTCGGCGGCGGCGATCGGCGTCGCCGCGCTCATGCTCGTCGCGGCGGTGCTGCTCATCGCGACGACGATCCGGCTGTCCGCGTTCTCCCGGCGTCGCGAGCTCGGGATCATGCGGCTCGTCGGCGCGTCGAACCGGCTCATCGAGACGCCGTTCATCCTCGAGGGCGTCATCGCCGCGCTCATCGGCTCGCTGCTCGCGAGCGGGGCGCTCGTGCTCATCGTGCAGTTCTTCGTCCAGGGGCAGCTCGGCTCGGCGCTCGGCGGCGGCACGCTGCTCATCCGCGCGCGGGATGCGTTCCTCGTCGCGCCGATCCTCATCGTGGTCGGCGTCGTGCTCGCCGCGCTCTCCGCCTCGGTCGCGATCAAGCGCTACCTCAGGGTCTGACCCCCGCCCAGCCGCGTTCGATCGCGATCCGCGCATCCGATCGGGATCCGATCACGAGCACATGCGGGCATCGCGATCGAACGCGGGCGCGCCGCTCCGCGGTGCGGGCCCTTCAGAACGTCAGCGCGGCGAGACGGCGGCCGACGCGCGGGACCCCGGCCGCGTCGAGCAGCCGCGCGAGGCCGACGCCGCGCCACGCGTCCTCCCACCCGAGCCGCAGGAAGCGTTCACAGGCGAAGCGGATCGCGTCCTCCCGGCGCTTCTCCGCCCAGACGACCTCCTCCGCGCTGCGTCCCGCGAGCAGCTCCGGGTCCTGGTACTTCCGGCGACCGTCCGCCTCGCCGAACACCCGTCCGTCGAGCCAGGCGAAGTCGACGCGATAGTTCCGCCCGTCGGTGCCGCGGACCTCGCGCTGGAGCTCCGGCACGGCGAAGCCGTAGTCCTGGCAGCGCACGACGACGAGCACCTCGAGCACCGACTCGGCGCCGGCCACCGAGCGGGCGAGGGCGAGCCGAGCGCGGCCGATGCCGTTCATCGCGCCGGCGCGCCCGAGTGCGTCGGCGAACGCCGACGGCGGGACGCCCGTCGCGCGCACGTGCGAGATCGCGACGATGCCGCCGAGGAGCGAGCGGCTCGCGGCGAGGTCGATCGCGGTGCGCACGGGCGAGGTCGCGAGCGCCCCGCTCGCCGTGACGACGACGTCCTCGGGGGCGAGCCGGCGCTGCGTCCGCATGACGGCGCCGCTCGAGCCGCCGTGGCCCGGGACGACGGTCGTGTGCACAGTCCGGGGCCACTCGCCGAGGATCGGGATGCCGTGCAGTGCCGCGGCGGATTCGTGCGAGAAGACCGGCTCCTCGTCGGCGGCGAGCCGGGCGGCGCGGATGAGCAGGCGGTGCCGCGCCGCGGCGTCGGCGGCGGTCAGGCGATCGGCGGCCGCATAGGCGCCGCGCCGCAGTCGGGCGAGCTCGCCGCGGCGGGCCGCGCGGGCGAGCGCATCGGCGCCCAGGCCCGTCTCGCGGGCGCTCCGCGCCGTCGCGATCGGGATGGCCTCGTCGCTCATGCGCTGAGAGCATGCCGCAGGAGCCGGCCCGCGCGGGTCGCTCATCCCGGAACTGTGGATAACCGGCCGCGGTCCCGCACTGCGAAGGACCATGCGCCCCGCCCGCCCCCGCGCGAGCCCGCCCGCCCGCGCCCGAGCCCGCATGCGCGCGCCTGCTCGCGATACCCGCGTTCGATCGCGATCGGATCGCGAGCGGATGCGGATATCGCGATCGAACGCGGGGCGGCCCCGGTAGACTGGCGGGCCGCAAGAACGCTGGAGGGTGCGATGCCGAGGGAGCGCGGTCGCAAGACGATCGCCACGAACCGCAGGGCCCGCCACGACTATCACATCGAGGACGTCGTGGAGGCCGGCATCGTGCTGTCCGGGACCGAGGTGAAGTCGCTGCGGGCCGGCCGCGCGACGCTCACCGACGGCTACGCCTACGTCGAGAACGGCGAGGCCTGGCTCGACGCGGTGCACATCCCCGAGTACGACCAGGGCTCCTGGACGAACCACTCGGCGCGGCGCAAGCGCAAGCTCCTCCTCCACAAGGCCGAGGTCCTCAAGCTCGGGGCGAAGGTCAAGGAGGGCGGCTACACGCTCGTCCCGCTGAGCATGTACTTCAGCGACGGGCGGGCGAAGGTCGAGCTCGCGCTCGCGAAGGGCAAGAGGGACTACGACAAGCGGCAGGCGCTGCGCGAGCGCGACGACCGGCGCGAGGCGGAGCGGGCCATGAGAACCCGGAACCGGCTCGGGGAGTAGTTGTAGCCGAGCGACAGGCGATTCCCCGGCGCCTCGGGGGTTTCGGTAGGTTCGTGGCGTGAAGATCGCCGTCCTGATCAAAGAGGTCCCGGACACGTATGGCGAGCGGCGGCTCGACGTCACGACCGGCCTGCTCGATCGCGCGGCCTCCGACGCGGTCGTCGACGAGATCGACGAACGGGCGCTCGAGGTCGCGCTCCAGTACAAGGACGCGCACAAGGATGCCGAGGTCGTCGCGATCGCGATGGGGCCCGCCTCGGCGAGGGACTCGCTCCGCAAGGCGCTCCAGATGGGTGCCGACCGCGCCGTCCACATCCTCGATGACGCGCTCGCCGGCGCGGATGCGCTGCGCACGGCGCAGGTGCTCGCCGCGGCGCTCGGCCGCGAGCAGGCCGATCTCGTCATCGCCGGCAACGAGTCGACCGACGGCCGCGGCGGCGTCGTCCCGGCGATGCTCGCCGAGATGCTCGGCCTCCCGCTCGCCGGCTCGCTCGGCAGCGTCGAGATCGGCGAGACCGTGGTCCGCGGCACGCGGACGACGGGCGCCGAGGTGGCGCGGCTCGGCGCAGCGCTGCCCGCGATCATCTCCGTGACCGAGAAGTCGGCGGAGGCGCGGTTCCCGAGCTTCAAGGGGGTCATGGCGGCGAAGAAGAAGCCGCTCGAGGCGGTCACCGCGGCGAGTCTCGGCGTCGGTCCCGCGGCCGCGACGAGCCTCGTGCTCACCGTCGCCGAGCGCCCGGCGCGAGAGGCCGGCGAGCGGATCGAGGACGAGGGCGACGGCGGGCGGCGCCTCGCCGAGTGGCTCGCCGCGCGCGGGCTCGTTGGGAGGGGCTGAGATGGCCGTCATCGTCGTCACCGGCCTCGAGGGCATCGCCGGGAGGATCGCCGGCCTCGCCGCGGCGCTCGCGGAGCGGGCGCGCGCCGCCTCGGCCGACGCGGTGCTCCTCCCGCACACCCCCGACGGCCGGGAACTCGCCGGCCGCCTCGCGGCTCGGCTCGGCAGCCCCGTCCTCGTCGACGCGGTCGGCGTCCGCCTCGAGGACGGCCGGGTCGTGACCGAGCACTCCGTCTTCGGCGGGAGCTTCGTGACGACGGCGGCCGCCGACGGCGCCGTGCCGGTCGTCACCGTCCGGGAGGGCGCGCTCGACCTTCCGGCGCTCCCCGGCGCCGATGTGGTCGGTGCGGCGGAGCTCGCCCCCGCCGAGGGCCGCCCCGACGTCACCGTCGAGTCGGCCGAGGCGGTGCCGGTCGACACCGGGCGCCCCGAGCTGCGCTCCGCGAGGATCGTCGTCGCCGGCGGGAAGGGCGTCGGCAGCCGCGAGGCCTTCGCGCTCGTCGAGCGGCTCGCCGACGCCCTCGGCGCGGCGGTCGGCGCCTCGCGCGTCGCCGTCGACTCCGGCTACGCTCCGCAGAGCGCGCAGGTCGGCCAGACCGGCACGACGGTGAGCCCGGACCTCTACATCGCCCTCGGCATCTCCGGCGCGATCCAGCACCGGGCGGGCATGCAGACGGCGAAGACGATCGTCGCGGTGAACAGCGACCCCGACGCGCCCATCTTCGAGATCGCCGACTTCGGCGTCGTCGGCGACCTGTTCGAGGTCGTCCCGCAGCTCATCGACGCGCTCGAGGGCCGGTAGTGGCGAAGCGGTCCCGCTGGCGGGTCCTGTACTGGCTCGTCCCCGTCCTCGTCGTCGTCGCGGCCGCGATCGTCCTCCTCGCGCGCTGGCTGCGCACGCTCCCGGCCGTCCAGGACTGGCTCGCCGACTACCCCGGCGCCTATCCGCTCCCGGACTTCGCGCCCGTCGGCATCCCGGCCTGGCTCGCCTGGCAGCACTTCTTCAACCTGTTCCTCATGGCGCTCGTCATCCGCTCCGGCTGGCAGGTGCGCACGATCAAGCGCCCGCCCGCGTTCTGGACCCGGACGAATCGCGGCGTCATCCGCACCAAGGCGAACCCGCGGAAGATCTCGATCCACCTCTGGTTCCACAACGCGGTCGACCTGCTCTGGGTGATCAACGGCGTCGTCTACATCGTCCTGCTCTTCGCGACGGGCCAGTGGACGCGGATCGTGCCGACGAGCTGGGCCGTCTTCCCGAACGCGGCGAGCGCGGCCCTGCAGTACGCGAGCTTCGACTGGCCCGTCGAGAACGGCTGGGTGAACTACAACGCGCTCCAGCAGCTCTCCTACTTCGCCGTCGTCTTCCTGCTCGCCCCGCTCGCGATCGTCACGGGCCTTCGGATGGCCGAGTTCTGGCCGGCGAATGCGCGGATCTCGAAGCTCTACAAGGTCGAGTGGGCTCGCGCGGTGCACTTCCCGGTCATGCTGCTCTTCGTCCTGTTCATCATCGTCCACGTCGTCCTCGTGCTCGCGACCGGCGCGCAGCGCAACCTCGGCCACATGTTCGCCGCGAGCGACGACGCGGCGAGCTGGTGGGGCGTCGGCTTCTTCGCCGGCGCGCTCGTCCTCACCGCCGCCGCGATCGTCGCCGCGCAGCCGATCGTGCTCCGGGCCATCGGCGGCGTGTTCGGCAAGGTCGGCCGATAGCTGGTATGATTGAAGGCTCCCTTCGGGGGAGGCTCCAACTCCACAGTGCGACAGCGACCCGCGCGGACGTCTTGGGGATGATCGGTTTCGACATTGCCTGATCGACCGCGAGAAGCGGGCCGAGGATGAGGGCTCATCTCGTGAACGATGCCCTCGACCAATAAGTGCGAATTCCAAGCGCGCTGACTTCGCTCTCGCTGCCTGACAGCAGAGAGCCCTGAAGTCCGTCACCCCGGGAATGCCTCCTACCCGGTGCGTGGCGTCATCCAGGAGGCTCGCCGCGGCATCGCGTCTCAGGGCGCCGCGGGACGTGCACTGAGACTGGGCCGGTCGGCGTGGGAGCCCACGACGAGCGCCGCGGCCGAGCAGAACGATGCGTGGGCTGCGCCCGGAGAAGGCGCGGGACCTCAGCAGTGGACCCGGGTTCGATTCCCGGCATCTCCACCGTGAGCCGCGCGCGGTCGCTGTCGCACTAGAGCTCGACGAGCATCCGGCGCCGGTGCAGCCACCACGCGATGAGCGACATGATCGTCATGATCGCGACGAGCTGCACCGCGGCGAGCCAGAGCGGCGCGCCGGCGTACCACCACTCCGCGGGCGGCAGCACGACGAGCGCGAGCAGCAGCAGGTGGGCGAGGTAGAGGACGAGCGGGTTCTCCCCCCACCACGCGAGGTAGCCGGGCCGGTCGCGCACGAGCCGCGACCCGAGCACGGTGAGCAGGAACGCGACCGCGGCGACCGCGAGCGTGACGAGGACGTAGCTCAGCGAGACGCGGTTCTTGCTGATCGGCACGACGAGCAGCGAGATGATCGCGACCGCGGCGGCGCCGCCGGAGGCGACGGCGAGCGCCGCGAGCCCATGGCGGCGCCAGAGGTCGGCGACCGCGGTCGAGAGGATGAGCAGGGCACCCCAGGAGAGGCCGCCGAGGAATCCGCCCTGGACGGTCGTGAGCACGGTGCCGAGCCCGCCGTGGTCGAGGACGAGCTGGTAGCCGATGAGGAGGGCGATGCCAGCGGCGAGCCGGACCGCGATGCCGAACCGGATGACGAGGAGCGCGACGAGCCCGGCCTCGCCGAGCGCCTGGAGCACGCCCCAGGTCGACGGCTGCCCGACGACGGCGCCGCCGGCGGAGAGCAGCGCGCCGATGCCGAGCAGCGCGAGGTAGCGCAGGAGGAAGTGGCGGTACGCGGCCCCCGCCCCGTCGGCGAGCCGCCTGCGGCGGAACGAGTCACCGTAGCCGAGCCCCATCGCGAACACGAACGCGGGCGCGACGAGATCGGCGACCGAGAGCCCGATGTCCGGCGTGTGCTTGATGACGTCGGGGACCGCCTCGACGCCGCCGAGGTGGTTCCCGGCGACCATGAGCCAGACGAGCGCGCCGCGGTACCGGTCGATCGCGACGATCCGCGTCGCCGGGCGCACCCGGGTCAGTGCGCCTGCTCCGCGAGCGCCCGCTCGTCGAGGAACGCGATCGAGCGGGTGTCCTGGAACGCCCGCACCCCCTCGATGCCCTGCTCGCGCCCGAAGCCGGACTGCTTCATCCCGCCGAAGGGCGCGCGGAGGTCGAGGCGCGTCGCGCCGTGGTCGTTCACCCAGATGTAGCCCGCCTGGATCCGCGAGCCGACCGCGCGGGCGCGCTCCGGCGACGCGGTCCACACCGAACCGCACAGGCCCGCCCACGTGTCGTTCGCCGCGGCGATCGCCTCGTCGTCGGTGTCGAACGGGAGCACCGGGATGACCGGCCCGAACTGCTCCATCGTGACGACGCGCAGGCCCGGGTCGGGGTCGACGACGATCGCCGGACGCACCCAGTTGCCGCCCTCGAGCTCGCCGCCCGGGATCTCGCCGAACTCGAGCACCTCCGCGCCGGACTCCTTCGCCTCCTCGACGAGCTCGTCGACGAAGGCCTTCTGCACCGGCGAGTGCAGCGGACCCATCGTCGTCCCCTCGTCGAGCCCGTAGCCGAGCCGCACCCGCTCGAGGCGGGCGGAGAGGCCGTCGACGACCTCCCGGAGCCTGGAGCGGTGCACGTAGAGGCGCTTCGCGTTCATGCAGATCTGGCCGGTCGTGTCGTAGATCGCCGCGAACAGCCGGTCGAGGTGCGTGTCGTCGAGCACCGCGTCGTCGAGGATGATCGCGGCGTCGTTCCCGCCGAGCTCGAGGGTGACGCGGGTGAGCGACTTCGCCGCCATCTCCTGGATCCGCTTGCCGCCGCCGACGGAGCCGGTGAAGCACACCTTCGCGACATCGGGGCTCTCGATGAGCGCCGCCATCTCGGCGTCCCTGCCGGTCACGACGTTGAGGACGCCGGGCGGGAGCTGCTCGGCGACGCGCTGGACGACCCGGGTCGTCGCGAGCGGCGCGGTGGGCGGCGGCTTGACGATCGCGGTGTTGCCGGCGAGCAGCGCGTGCGGGAG
>Ga0164243_10001575_pt1 | contig 38587 bp, 26 predicted proteins | sample OricompcompostOP_FD_108781 | JGI IMG/M metagenome (GOLD analysis project Ga0164243, IMG submission 108781) | Organic Plus compost microbial communities from Emeryville, California, USA - Original compost - Organic plus compost (OP) | ecosystem: Engineered > Solid waste > Mixed feedstock >... | reverse complement strand
TCGCGGGCGGCGTTCGCGATCAGCGTATACGCGTAGATCGGCACGACCAGCGGCACGCCGAGTTCGCGATAGGCGCGCGCCGCAGCGATCGTCAGCGCGGCGTTGTTGCCGCCGTGTGTGTTGACGAGCACGATCCGGCGATGCCCATCCCGCGCGAGCGATGCGACGAGATCGAGTACGACCGCGATCAGCGTCTCCTCACGCAGCGTGAGTGTCCCCGGCACCTGCTGGTGCGACCACGACACGCCCCACGGAATCACGGGCGCCACGGCGACGCGCGGACGCATCAGCGTGCTCGTCAGCGATGTCAGCACCTGCGCGCTCAGGACATCGGTGGAGACCGGCAAGGCAGGGCCGTGCTGCTCGTGCGCGCCGATCGGAATCAGGACGAGTTCGATCGCATCGCCGAGTGCGGCGATCTCGGGCGCGGTCAGCTCGGCGAGATTGAGCGGTCCGGCGGCGGGCGAGTCCGTCCCGGTAGGTGATGCATGATCAGACATGGATGTGATCCTCCTTCATCCGAAGATGACCGAATGTGCACATGATCCTATCGGAGAGGACGTCATCGGGGAAACAGACGTTCCCTTCGTCGGCACGCACGTCATCATGTTCCTATCATGAACCATTGGCTGGTAAACGCGTCATCAATGTCTGCACCTGTGACAAACTGGCGCTTGCAGAACGTATTGTTCCGGATTAGGGTATGTACGAACACACTAATCGACACTCCTTCATGAGGAGATGATGGTGTCGTTCTTCCCGCAAGCCCGCTGACACTGGCACCACCTGTGTCGCACGCATCTTCGATCCGAATTGATTCCGGGGTGGTCTCGACCCGGCGACGCGCGATGGCTGGTCGCGTTCGCCGTGATGGTCGCATACCGACATTCCCGGGAACATCACGCAATGCACCACGCATTCCATGGCTATTGGGGAGACTATGGAACCCATTTCGGCGACCTATCACGCCTGGTATCACCACATACGTGACGTGTATCACGTCAACCCGCGCGAGGCCGTCCGACGGTCGCCGGCAGTCGTCGTGCTCATCGCGATGCTGCTCGCCTGCGCCGCGTTGATCCTCAGCGACATCACGCTGCCGGGATCACCGGCCGCGGCGAGTTCCGCCGGGATGAAGATGCCCTTCGCCTCGGGATCCACCTGGGTCGTGTCGCAGGGCTACAACACGAGCCCGAAGGAAGGCGGCGATCACTACAACTGCGATCCCGCGACCCTCAAGGACAGCATCTCGCAGTCCGAGAAGTGCAACGCTCCCTGGCAGTACAAGTACTCCCTCGACCTCGTCCGCGCCGACGGCCAGACCGCGGGCCAGCAGGTCCTCTCCCCCGTCAATGGAACGATCACGTGGATCGACCTCTCCACCGGAGGGCTGTCGATCAACCTGGGCGATGGCTATGCCTTCGCCCTCTTCCACGTCAACCTGGAACCCTCGCTCGCGGCCGGGCAGACGCTGAGCGTCGGACAGGTCCTCGGCACGGTCGCCCCGGCAGGCGTCGCGAATACCGGCAATACGCCACACCTGCACATCACGCTCTGGAAAACGACCGACGGCGGCAACTGGAGCCGCACGGCCACGCCGTTCTCCGGATCGCTCGCCATTGATGGCTACAGCTTCGCGGATCTCGGCTCCGCCCACGAGCAGCATCGCGGCACCACCGTCTCGTCGAGCAACGCCGTCAAGACATCGACCGCCACCGGTGCACCGGATGTCCCGACCCTCAAGTCGCCGACCGACGGCACGAAGCTCACGAACAGTGACGTCACGTTCAGCTGGAACACGACCAGCCGCGCGACGGAATACCAGGTCGTGATCAACGACACGATCTACGGACCGTGGACCACCGCCACCACGTGGACCTACAAGGGTCTCGACGACGGCAGCTACTTCTGGCGCGTTCGCGCACGGAACAGCTCCGGCATCGGCCTGCTGAGCGCGAGCCGCCGCTTCACGCTCGCCGAGCCGGTGACCGCGACGCCACCCGCCGCCGGATCGCTCGGCATCACCCCAAGCGTGACCAGCGGCCAGGTCGGCACCAGTCTCACGGTCAGCGGAACCGGCTTCACGAAGAACGAGAGCGTCACCCTCCGCTGGGACAGCACGAGCGCGACCGCGCTGACGACGGTCACCGCGAATGCCAACGGCTCGTTCATCGTGACGATCGCGATTCCGGAGTCGATCGCCGGCAAGCACACGCTCTACGCGATCGGAGCCTCCAGCAAGAAGCAGACGACCGCGACGATCTCGGTCTCCCCGTCACTCTCGCGCGCGCCGGTCGAAGGTGCAGCGGGCACGAAGATCACGATCACCGTGAAGGGCTTCGGCAAAAGCGAGGATGTCCGCCTCAACTGGCGCACCACCACCGGTCCGGTGCTCGGCACCGTCCGTACCAATGCGAACGGCACCGGCACGATCACCATCGCGCTCCCCAGTGGCGCACCGGGCTGGAACGACTACACCGGCGTCGGACTCACCAGCGGCGTCCGCGCATACGGCGCGATCAACGTCCTGACGAACGTCACGGTCAGCCCGACAACGGCCGCCAAGGGCGACAAGGTCACCGTCAAGGCGACCGGCTTCACGCCGAGCACGAAGGCGACCGTCACCTTCAATGGCAGCACGACCGTCTGCACCGGCACCACGGCTGCCGACGGATCGCTCACCTGCACATTCACCGTGCCGAACGCGAATGCCGGCGCCTATGCCGTCAAGGTCACCACCGGCAACGTCACGGCAACAGCCACGCTCGCGGTGAGCGGACCACCGGCCGTCACGACCGCCCCGACGACCGGTGCCCCGGGCACGGGCGTCACCGTCTCGATCGGCGGCTTCCGGCCGAACGAGAAGGTCAATGTCGTCTGGGGATCCGGTTCCACCTGGAAAACCGTCACGGCCGACGCGAACGGTGTCGCGACCGTGAAAGCGACCGTCCCGCAGGTCACGACCGGCAAGCAGACCGTCAAGGCGACCGGTGTCACCAGCAACTCGACCGCGACGACCACGTTCTCCGTCGCCGCCACCGCGACTGCCGGCTCGACGAGCATGACCGGCAAGGGCACGTACGTCGTCACTGCCACGCGCGAAGGGCTCGTCGGCGGCACAACGGCCAGCGGTCACGTGATTCTCGAGAACGACTACTTCGTCTCGCTCCCGAACTGCACCACCACGAGCTGCCCGTGGGGACAGTTCGACGAGGGACAGAAGACCAACTGCGGGACCAACTGCTACGTGATGGTCACCAACCCCGCGACCGGACAGTGCCGCGTCGAGCCGATCTACGATGTCGGACCGTGGTTCACGGTCGACGACTGGTGGAACACGACATCGGGTCGCTACCTGAACTCGCTCGACAACAACTCGAACATCCTCGCCCAGGGCTACACGGGAGCGGACGCCGCGCGCGACGGGCTCGATGTCGGCTACGGCACGGGGACGGGCGGCATCGGCAGCTCGAACAAGTACTCCGTGGTGGGCAATCGCTCGGCGATCGACCTCGCGGACGGCACGTGGACCTCGATCGGGCTGCCATTCGCTCAGGGTCTCGCCAACAACATCGAGGTGCAGCTGCTCTGGCAGACTGGCGCCAATGCCTCCACCGCCGCGCAGTCGTGCGGGCACGCCCTCAATCAGGCCGGCGGCGCGGATCTCTCGCTCCCGACCGCGACGAGCAACCCGTCGTTCAGCGGCGCGAAGCTGACCGCGATCTCCAGCACCTCGAGCGGCGCGAGCACCGTCGAATCCGCCCGCGCGCGTGACGGCTCGACGAGCACGAGCTGGTACACGACGAGCGCGAACCCGTCCTCGGCCACGATCACGATTGATTACGGCGCTGTCACGCAGCTCACCGGCGTGAAGTGGAACTTCCGCCTGGCCGGTGGCTCCGACGAGTTCCTCGTCCAGACCTCCGAGAACGGGTCCTCGTGGCGGACGGTCGGGACGTATCGCGGTGGCAACACCGGCTCGTGGTACGGCATCGATCTCAACCGGCAGGGTCGCTACCTGCGAATCACATTCAAGAATCCGACGAACGCCGCCTCGCTCGGCTACCTCGCCGAGGTCCAGCTCTGGGGGTCGAAGACCACGACGCCCGCCTATGCGACCGGCACCGCGAACATCTCGTTCTCCGGGGCGAAGCTCACCGCGACCGGCAGCTACTCGGGCGGCAACGCCACCGTGGAATCCGTCCGCGCGCGTGACGGTTCGACGTTGACCAGCTGGTACACCACATCCAGCAACCCGACGAAGGCCGCGATCACCATCGACTACGGGTCGGTGACGCAGCTCACCGGTGTGAAGTGGGTGTTCCGTGCGGCCAACGGCGCGGACGAGTTCCTCGTCCAGACGTCGTCGGATGGCTCGACCTGGTCGACGGTCGGCACCTTCCGTGGGGGGACCCTCGGCACGTGGTACGGCAATCAGCTGAACCGGCAGGGACGGTACGTGAAGTTCACGTTCACCAACCCCGCCGGCCGCGACACCCTCGGCTATCTCGCGGAAGTGCAGCTCTGGGGAGCATCCGCCTCGGGAGCCGATCTCTCGCTCCCGACCGGCACCGCCAACATGTCGTTCTCCGGATCGGCACTGACGGCGACGGGCAGTTACTCGGGCGGTGCCACGACCGTCGCGTCACTCCGCGCACGTGACGGCTCGACCGCGACGAGCTGGTACACGACATCCAGCAACCCGACGAAGGCCGCGGTCACGATCGACTACGGCACCGAGATGCAGCTGACCGGTGTGAAGTGGAACTTCCGTTTGCCGGGCGGCGCGAACGAGTTCCTCATCCAGACATCCTCCGATGGCTCGACCTGGTCCAACGTCGGGACGTTCCGCGGCGGCACCTCCGGTACGTGGTACGGCATCGATCTGAAGCGGACCGGTCGTTACGTGAAGTTCCTCTTCACGAACCCGACCAACGCTCCCACGCTCGGGTACCTCTCGGAAGTTCAGCTCTGGGGCACGCCGATCGCGATCGCGGGGTCGAACCCGACGTTCAGCGGCTCGCAGCTGAAGATCGTCTCCAGTACGACGTCCAGCGGCACGACACCATCGACGCGCGCACACGACGGCACGACGAGCACGAGCTGGTACACCACCGGATCGAGCCCGGTGTCGGCCGTGCTGACGCTCGATCTCGGCAGCGTCCAGCAGCTGAGCGGCGTGAAGTGGACGTATCGCCTCACCGGAGGTGCGGATCGCATGATCCTGACCGTCTCCGAGGACGGCACGACCTGGACGCAGCTGGTGATCATGTCGAACCGCCAGCCGCTCACCTGGGAAGGCTGGGCGACGACCGCGAAGGCACGGTATGTCCGCATGACCTTCCAGAACCCGAATAACGTGGGCGTGCTCGGGTACGTCGCGGAGGTCCAGGTCTGGGGATCGGGCGCCGTGAGCGCGGCCAGTTTCTCCGCCGCGATGGCGGCCCCGGCCACCCCGGTTGCAGGCACCCCGGTCGCGGCCACGCCTGTTGCCGGGACCCCGACTGCAGCGACGCCGATTGCCGGGACACCGACTGCGGCAACACCGGTCGCGGCCACGCCTGTTGCCGGGACCCCGACTGCAGCGACGCCGATTGCCGGGACACCGACTGCAGCAACACCAGTCGCGGCGACTCCTGTCGCAGGCACCCCGACCGCGGCGACGCCGGTTCCGGTGACGGAGGACGCCACGCCAATCGCGAGCGTGCCAAGTGACGCGACGCCCGCGGCGACGATGACGATTCCGGCCACGCCGGTTGCGGAGGAGACCATCCCGGCGACACCGATCATCGACGAGCCGGTCGTGGAGGAAACCATCCCCGCCACGCCGGTGAGTGAAGAGACGGTTCCGGCCACGCCGACCATCGATGAGCCGATCATGGAGGAAACCATCCCCGCCACGCCGGTGAGTGAAGAGACGGTTCCGGCCACGCCGATCATCGACGAGCCGGTCGTGGAGGAGATCGAGACGCCGACCGTAGAATCGGTCGTCACGATCGGGGGATTCATCGCGAACACGGACGGCGACGGCGCATTCTGCCGGACACTCCCGACGACCGACGGCGACGCGATCGCGCTCCTGCCCGACGGCACGGCCATCACGCTGATCGGCGAGCCGGTCGATGGCTGGCAGCAGGTCACCTGCGATGGTGTCGACGGTTACGTCTACGCGGACTTCGTGAGCACGGAAGCACCCGTCGCGGCCGAGCCTTCGCCAACGGCGGAGCCGACGATCGAGGCGACGCCGGATCAGGAGATCGTCGAGGAGCCAACGCCGACGCTGACAGAGGAGCTTCCAACAGAAGCGCCGATCGCGACCGAGACCACCGAGGTGATCCCGACCGCGGAGGCCACGCCGGACGACTCCGCACCGGTCGAAGAACTCCCGACCGAAGCACCGGTTCAGGACCTGCCGACCGAGGAGCCCGTCGTCGAGGAGAACCCATCCCCGACCGTGGAGCCGACGCCGACCATCGAACCGACCCTCCCGCCGACGCCCACGCCTGAGCCATCCCCGACGTTCGAGCCGACGCCGACACCCACCCCGGAACCGGTGCTCGTGACGAACGAGCTCGTGATCCCGGTCGCGTCCGACACGAGCGTCACGACGACCGATCCCGACCTCCCGCAGACTGGTGAGGACGGTGTCGCGCTGACGATCGGGGGAGAGAAGAACGCCTCCGCCGTCCTCACGTTCAACGTCGAGGGCGTCGCGAGCGGCACGGTCGTCAACGCACGACTCGTGCTGACCGGCACCGGCGCGAACGCCGGGGATAGCGGACGTCTCCTCATCGCACCGGGCGTCTGGTTCGACGAGTACGGTGTGACGCAATCGCAGATCGCCGCGACGTCGCTCTGGGATGGCGGGTCGATCGGCTGGATCGACCCCGGCGTCGAGACCAGCATCGACGTCACCGGCATCGTGACCGCGGACGGCACGGTCTCGTTCGTGATCACCGGGTCGTCGGAGCAGCTGCTGGCGATCACGAGTCGCGAGAGTGGCGCGCCTGCCTACCTCGTCATCGCGACCGAAGAATGGGTGATCCCGGAAACCACTCCGTAATCCCACCGAGGATGCCCGCCTGTTGGCGGGCATCCTCACTTCGTGCATGACGTTGATACACGATTGGTACAGACAAAGCTGTCCAAATCTGGTATCACCTTCATGAGAAGGTCGACGGTTTCGCCTGCCGGATGGGCAGGTCCCCGACCCCGTCACTCCGCAGGAGAGGACTTCATGTTCAAGCAGATCATCGTTCCATTGGATGGCTCCCCGCTCGCCGAGCAGGCACTGGACAAGGCATTCGAGCTGAGCAAGGCGTTGAGCGCGCCGCTGCTGCTCGTCCGCGTGATCGACACCGCCTCAGCCACCCGCCTCGCGGGCGTCGGCACGGGTGCCGGCGTCGACTTCGGGCTGATCACCGAGCTCCTCACCGAGGAGCAGGCCGAGGCCAAGGAGTACGTCGAGAAGGAAGTCGCGGCACTCAAGGAGAAGGGCTTCGAGGTCACCGGCACGATCCTGCAGGGTCCGGTCGCCCAGGCGATCGTCGAGACCGCCAGTCCGGATGACGTGATCGTCATCGCATCGCATGGCCGCACCGGCGTCCAGCGCTGGTTCCTCGGTAGTGTCGCGGAAGACGTCATCCGCCACGCCAAGAGCCCGGTCATGCTCATCCGCGGGCAGGCCGAGTCCTAGGCACACGGTCCCACGCACCACGATGAAACGGGGAGGCAGAGTGATCTGCCTCCCTGTTTCATGTGTTCACGATTCGTTCACGATGGTGTCATCGGCTGTTGACAGGCTTCCCGATCTGTGCGATTTCTGATGGCGCACATGCGCATCAGATCGGTGCGCCACCACGATCACCCCACCGATCGCGGTGTCCGCTGCACACCCGTCGGGACACCATGGTTCACGTTCGTCTGCCCCAGATTCACCGCAAGAAGCCAACCGACGAGCAGGGTGAATCCTTTCCCGGCGACGCATCGACCAGCCGCCTTCCCGCCTTCAAGTACCGCAACTACCGTCTCTTCTTCGCCGGTCAGGCCGTCTCGGTCATCGGCACCTGGATGCAATCGACAAGCGAGGCGTGGCTCGTGGTCGATCGTCTGCACGCGTCGCCACTCCAGCTCTCGTTCGTGAGCGTCTGCCAGTTCGGCCCGGTGCTGTTCTGCGGCATCCCGGCCGGGATCGTCGCCGATCGTTTTCCGAAGCGCACGCTCCTCCTGATGACGCAGGCGATCTTCGGTCTCCTCGCCCTCGCGATGACCTTGCTGATCGTGACCGATCGCGTGCAGCTCTGGCATGTCTATGCGGTCGCGCTGATCTACGGCCTGAACACCGCGCTCGATCAGCCGGCACGGCAGGCGTTCGTCTCGGAGATGGTCGGGCGCGAGGCGCTCATGAACGCGGTGTCACTCAACTCCGCCGTCTTCAATTCCGGACGTGTCGTAGGACCGGCCGTTGCGGGCGCGTTGCTCGCGCTGTTCGGCCCGGCGATCTGCTTCGGCATCAACGCCGTGAGCTACATCGCCGTGCTGATCGGTCTCTCGCTGATGAAGGTGAAGCCGCAGGTGCGACGCGTCAGCGGATCGGCGCTGCGCGGCATCGCGGAGGGGCTCGCCTACGTCCGCGCGACGCCGGACATCAAGCGCACGATCATCCTGATCGGCTTCATCGGCACCTTCGCCGTGAACTACAACGTGTGGGTGCCCCTGCTCGCGCAGGAGGACTTCAACGCCGGCGCCGGCACGTACGGCCTGCTGATGGCCTCGATGGGCATCGGCTCGCTGAGCGGAGCGCTGTCGCTGGCATTGTTCGGGGCACGCAAGCCGAACCGCTCGCGGATGCTCATCGCGGCGATGGGACTCGGCCTCGCAGAAGTCGCGCTCGCCGCGATCGCGGCGGTGCCGCTCTCGGTGCACATCGGCATGGCCGCGCTCGCGATCATCGGCTTCCTGAGCAGCAACACGATGGCCACCGCCAACACGACCGTCCAGACGGCATCGAGCGATGCCTACCGTGGGCGCGTGATGGCGGTGTACATGACGGTCTTCTCGGGCACGACCCCGCTCGGAGCGCTCTCGGCGGGCGCAATCGCGGAGCGCTTCGGTGCCCCGGCCTCGCTCGCGGTCGGCGGGATCGTGGCGTTCCTCGCCTCGGCGATCATCGCGTGGACGCAGCGCGAGAAGATCGCCAACGTCGCGAGGCGCGTCGGCTCGGCCGATTAGGCAAGCGCGACCTCGGTGATCTCGCCATCGATGATGCGGTAGCCGCGGATCACCGGCGCATCGTCGAACTCGAGCGAGCAGATCACGTAGATCGCCTCGGGCCAGAACGCGAACTCGACGTCCGTCTTCGACGGATAGGCGACCGTCTCCGGATGCGAGTGGTAGACAACGGCGAGCTCCTCGCCGCGATTCTCGATCTCCCAGTAGACGCGAAAGAACTCCTCGTCATCGAAGAGGTAGCGCGTGGTGTTCTGCTCGAGATTCGTGAGGCGGCGCAGTTCGGTCAGCGCGCCGCCCTTCCCCGCGATGATCCCGCAGCACTCGCGCGGCTTGTGATCCTTCGCATGCGCGATGATCTCCGCGCGGATCGCCTCCGGGATGACCAGTCGCTCGGCGGACTGCGTCATCGGGACGATCCGCCGGCCATCGCAGGGATGATGCCGATCTCGTCGCCCGCCTTGAGCGGCGTCGCGGCGCCCTGCAGCTTGCGCGCATTCTGCCCGTTCACGAACACGTTCACGAAGCGGCGGATCTCGCCATCCTCCTCGACCAGGCGATCGCGGATGCCCGGGAAGTTCGCGTTCAGATCGAGCAGCACCTCGGCGATCGTCGCGCCGCTCGCGCTCACCTTCGCCTCGCCGCGCGTATAGGTGCGCAGCGGCGTCGGGATCAGCACCTGCACCGTTCCGGTATTCACGTCCGTCATCATCATGCTCCTTGAATGCGTGGCATCAGGCGGGATCGCCCGTGCTCCAGAGTTCCGTCGAGAGATACTTGCTGCCATTGTCCGGGGCGACCGCGACGATCATCGCAAACTCCTCGTTCGCCGTCGCCTCCTGCGCGATCGTCAGCGCGCCCGCGAGTGCCGCCCCGGTCGACGTGCCGACGAAGAGACCCTCGACGCGCGCCAGTTCGCGCGCGAGATCGAAGGCCGTCTCGGTCTCGACACCGATCTGGCGATCGACCACCGTCTCGTCGTAGATCGTCGGCACGATCGCGGTCGGCAGATGCTTCAGCCCTTCGATGCCGTGGAACGAATCGCTCGGCTGCACACCGACGACGGTGATGTCCGGCTTCTCCAAGCGCAGGAAGTTCCCAACGCCCATCAGCGTGCCCGTCGTGCCGAGACCCGCGACGACGTGCGTCAGACGGCCACCGGTCGCCTTCCAGATCTCGGGACCGGTCGTGCGGAAGTGCGCCTGAGGATTCTGCGGATTGCGGTACTGATCGGCGTAGTAGTAGCGCCCGTCCCGATCCGCCGCGACCAGTTCGCGGACGTGCTCGATCGCCCCGTTCGAGCCGGCGAACGGATCGCTCTCGATGATGATCGCGCCGTACGCCGCGAGGATGCGCTTGCGCTCCTCTGACGCGCTCCCCGGCACCACGAGCGTGACCGGGAAGTCGAGCGCCGCGCCGAGCATCGCGTAGGCGATACCCGTGTTCCCGGAGGTCGCATCGATGAGCGTCCTGCCCTCGGCGAGCTGACCGCTCGCGATGGCCGCATGGACGATCGCGAGCGCCGGGCGATCCTTGACGGAGCCGCCCGGATTGGTCCACTCCTGCTTCAGCCAGATCTCCGCCGTCGGCGCGATGTCGTGGCGCTCGGCGAAGCGCGTCAGCCGCACAAGTGGCGTGTTGCCGATCGCTCGGACGAGATCCGAGGCATCGAGACGCGCGAGCCGCTCGTCCTTCCAGATGTCAGCAATGGTCACGTACGCAGCCTGTTCCTGATCGTCGACTGGCGGGCATCACGTTCCCGCCTCTCGAATGACTATCATTTGTGTAGCCATCAGTGTCAAGGGAAACAGGTGCGTGCGACGGAACGATCTTTCGCCCGCGAAGCCACGGCGCCAGGATCATGTGTCTGCTGGCAAAGGCGCTCCGCGATCGACGGGTTGTGCGTGATGACGACCATCGCGAGCCAGATCCCGGCGCGACGCTCGTGGGGGTCGGTGGTCGCCGGACTCGCGCTCAGCGTCGCGAAGCACGCCTCGTCGTTCGTGCCGCTGAGGTTCGTCGGCGAGCCCGGCGTGTCGCAGAACGGTCAAGTCGTCCTGAGCAGATAGCTCTGCCGCTTCCCGTTCGAAGGTGATGCCGGCGACGGCGTGGTGATGCCGCGGTCGACAGGATGGCGTATACTCATGTTCGCAGCGCGCGCTGCTTCGCACCCGTAGCTCAGTGGATAGAGCGCTTGCCTCCGGAGCAAGAGGCCACAGGTTCGAGTCCTGTCGGGTGTACCAAATCAGTCTTGTTCAAACATAGGGCAAGAAAGTCGGGCACTTCGCCCAAATCACGAGAAGCACCAAGCGAACGCTTGGTGCTTTTTGCACGCCTCGTGGTCTTCCGGGCAGACGTCTCGAGTTCCGCGACAAGCTCCTGCTGCTCAAGATTGGGCATAATGCGATGTCCGTCGTCGTCGAGCCAGATGCGCGAGAAGTACGCTGCGATCAGCTTCCGCTTCACGACATCGTCGGCTGCAGCGTAGAACGACCCTGGGCGCTCCAGCACGTCCAGGTAGCCCAGCAGGGTATCGGTCTCCTGACGCAGGTAGCTGTCCATCTCCTCGAGCCTCCTCGTGAGCGACGCGCGCTGCACCTGGATCTTGCTCAGCCGCGTCCGCACCTTCGCCGAGGTCATGGTGCCGTCGGCCGCGACGTCGAGCAGCCGCTCCTCCTTCAGGTTCAGATCGGCGAGCTCCTTCTTGATCCGCGCGTGCGACTCCCGTTCGGAATCGAGGCGGCGGTCAAGGGAAATCATCACCTGCTCGCGCATCGTCGCGACGACATCGGGAGCGAGCTGCAGTGCCTGCACCTCATGCGCAAGCGCCTCTTCGACCAGGTCGACCGGGAGGTGCGGCAGATCGCATACCCCTTCCTGCCGACCCTTGCACAGGAAGTACTCGTAGGCATTCCCCGCCGAGTTCTTGACCCGCGAGTAGACCAGCGGGTGATCTCGTCCGGCGGCGTGGCAGCGAGCGCAGCGGAGCATGCCGCGCAGGAAGTGGTTATGGATCATGTCTCGCTGGTTCCGCTGCACCCGCACATTCAGCACGTGCTGGACGCGCTCGAAGATCTCGGGGGTCACCAGCGCCGCGTGTCGTCCCGGATAGACCTCACCCTTGTACGTCACCATGCCAAGGTAATACGGGTCGCGCAGGATCAGGGCGATCTGACTTCGGGAGACCGCCTTCTCCTCCCACTTGGCGGTGCGGCGCGGCGTGAAGCCCTGATCCGCCAGTTCTTTTTGCAACCGCATGAGGCTGTATTCGCCGGTGGCATATTGCTCGAAGGCCCACGTCACGAGTGGGGCCCGCTTGGGGTCCACCGCGATGCCGTTGACGAGATGCCCCTCGACGTCCTTGCGGACATTCAGGTAGCCCAGCTTGGCCCGGCCGGTGGTACCGCCGTTCTTGGCCTTGTGGAGCATCTTGTTGCTGATATCCTCGCCGCTCTGCCGGACCTGGACCTCGTTCACGATGTCGGTGATAGCTTCCATGGCGTCGGCCATGTAGCCCTCGCCGAACTCTTCCTTGGCGGAGATCAGCTTCACGTCCATGCTGGCCAGGATGCGCTTGGTGATGGCGGCGTCCGTCTGGTTGCGGAACACTCGAGAGCGCATGTAGATGATGACGTAGCCGACCTCGGGATGCTCTTCAAGGTAGTGGAGCAGCTCCCGGAAGACGGGCCGCTTCGCGATCGACTGCGCGGAATGCCCTGGCTCGACGAACTCCTTGGCGATCGGCGCCTTGAGCCGCTTGGCGCGCTTCCTGGTCGCTTCACGCTGCGTCGCGATGGAGTTCCCGTCGGGGTCGATGTCCATCGCGGTGCGCATCTGGCGCTGGGTCGAGACGCGCAGGTAAAGCACCGCCTCGCCCGTGCCCGGTTCACGTTGGGTGCCCTGTGCCTTGGCGCTCTCGAGCCGCAAGAGGCTCTCAAAGCCCGAAAATGACCCTCGCGATTCCGATGCGGTGGTTGGTGGGTTGGATCTGTTGACTGCCATGTGTGACCTCCTTTCGCGGGGCGTATAGGTGCACCCGGCCCTTCCATTGACGCTCGTTTCGCAAACGAAGTCGAGCGTTCCGGTGATGTGGATTTGTCATCACCGAGGGGATAACGCCAGTTCCCTATGGCGGCTCACGCAGCATGCCAATCAGCGCCTCTGGCGTGGTGGAGACAAACAGCCGATCCGGCAGCGTCGGCTCTGCGGCGATCGCAGCGCGGAGCCGCTCGACGCGCGTCTCGTCCGAGAGCACCCACAGCACACGTGGGAAGACGCCATGCTCGGTCTGGGCGCGTCCGGAGCGGCGGTATTCCTCGTATGTCCTCGACTTCTTGAGCAGTACCGGCAGCGACTCCGTCCCGAGGTCGATTTCAACGTACCAGTGGTCGTCGTACGCCTCGCTGCGGATCGTCACCATGAGGTCCGGCTTGAGGATGCTCTGCGCACCGCCCGGGGCGACGTAGCTCCGCCACGCCTCGGTCTCGATCTGAACGGTGCTCAACTGGAAGGCACCTGACGCCTCGACCTCACGAAGCTGCACATGCGTCTCGGTGATCGCCAGCGTATGCGTGAGGAACGAGCGCGACGGCTCGGAGAGTCGCCACCGCGCTCCGTTATCACCGCGGGTCAACCGGTCGCCGACGACATCAAGGCACCAGACATAGGAGGCCGAGCCATGCTTCACCCCGCCCACCCGGCGTTCGAGCCGCGTCACCACACGGTGAGTCAGGAGACGATCGAGGACGCGTACGCAGGCCCGGGTCGCGGCAGTGGGGGTCGCATGGTCGGTGAAGAAGGCACGCCGCAGCTGGATCGTCGTGGCGAACCGGTGCCGCTCGAGGAACCGGATGATCGCCCAGTCGCGCTCGCTGAGTCGCTCCGTGAGTCGCTGGATCTCGGCGCGGCCGATGCGTGCCGTGCTCATCGCGGCCATCCTCCTCGCCCGCCGTGAGGGACGGAGATGTCAGGGGCAACACCCCAGACAGTCGGCTCCCTTGTTGCCGTGAACAGCCCGCAGTTGGGCCGATGCTGACTCGCCGTCATCGTCGTGACCGGACGGGCGAGCGGACGGGTGACCGGATGGGTCGGGAAAGGCCGGGAGAACGCCATCAGTCACCCCCTCGTGGCCTGCGGCCGATCGGCTCATCGTCAATGTCGTCGACGTGAGCTTGCGTTGAAGAAGGTGGTTCAGGAGTGGTAGCCGACTGGCTCGGCGACGGATTGATGGTCTCAGTACTCGAAACCGGGTTCGCACCATACCGTGCCTGACTCTCCCGCAACACCGCCTCGGGATCTGAGATCGCACTCGGCGGCGGCAAGGTCCGACCGGAGAACCAGCCGGTCTGCCTGCCCTCGGAGAGCAGCGACGCGTAGATCTCGTGCGGCGGAAGCTGGGAGAAGTCCTCCGGGGTCAGATTGGTCCCGCTGGCGACGGCCTTGGCATCAGCGGTCTCGAGCGTGAACACGATCTTGTTCCGCGTGTTGGCATCGATTCCGGCAAGCAGGTCAGCCGGCATCTGCTTCCGATACTGGTGCGCCAGATGCCAGGCGACCCGCAGCGAGCGCGACTGCTCCAGCGCCTCGCCGAGATCGGCATCGAGATGCAGGAAGGTCTGCGCCTCGTCGAGGTAGACGCTGACCTGTCGGCGCTGGTCGATCGGGATCGCGGCTTGGGCGAGCGCATGCTGCCAGAGTTGGCTCACCACCAGCGCGCCGAGCAGCGTCGCCCCCTGCGCGCCGAGCACGCCCTTGTTGAGCGCGACGATGACGATGCGTCGCTTGGTGAAAATGTCCCGCATCTGGAACGTCGGTTCGGCCTGATCAAGCACAGCCCGGAGTCCAGGACGCAGCAGAAACTGCCGCAGACGGGACATCACCGGTCCGATCGCCTCGGCTTGCTGGCCCGAACTGAGCGCCTCCCACTGCGCCCAGAATGCTCCGAGGACAGGATCCTTGATACGGGAGGTGACATTGCGACGGCACGTCGCGTCAGTCAGGAGCTGCGGCAGCTGGACGAGCGTCGCGCCCGGTGCAGCCGTCAGGGTCAGCAGCGAGGCGTGCATGATGTCCGACGTTCGTGGACCGAAGGCCGTCGGGAACAGTCCCTTGAAGACCGCCAGCACCCCGTCCGCCGCGAGCGCCCGCCGATCCGGACGTGCGGTGGTGGCGAGTGGGTTCAGGCCGACGGGATGCGGCACAGTGGGGTCAATGACGACGACGTCCTGCCATCGGGATTCAGGGATCAGGGCGAGCACATCCGTGGCAAGGTCGCCCTTCGGATCGATCAGGACGACCGACATCCCGGCATCGATGTCCGCTTTGATGAGGTGCTGCATGAGCGTACTCTTGCCGACCCCGGTCGGTCCGAGGATGTGGGTGTGCCGAAACGCATCATCCATACCGATGCCGATCAGGCGGCTCGGTCCGGGAGCGGTCGTCACCGCGAAGGCGCGCTCTCGGATCTCCTTGTAGGTCGATGGTGGTGGGAGCGGTTTCGGGTGCAGCGAGGGCATGCCGGGCAGCTCATCGCTCCCCGTGGGCCAGGCCAGAAACGCAAGCGCCTCACCGGGTGTGAGGCGCAACGGCAAGCGGAGGGGGATCTGTGCCCCGTCAACGGCGTCGGGGCGATCCGAGATGAGATCGACGTGCGTGCCGCCGCTCTGGAGCTGCCGGAAGGCCGCCAGGACACGCTGCACCGCCAGCTTCCGGCGGGCAGGATGTCCGGCCGACACCCCGACGCGGACGAGCGCGCGGAAGCGGTACTGATCGAGCTTCGCGGTCAGTCGGGTCTTCAGCGTGCCAGTTGCCGGTCGGGTGCCCCAGAGCAGCTTCTGCCAGATCGAGGTCGTCGGGTCCTCGATCGCCTGCGAGGCGGCTTCCGGCATCGCGGCGCGTCCGAGGATGACCTGCACGACGAGCACATCGCCCGGCGCGTTGGCGCTGGCGAGCGCCCCGAGCAGCGCCTGCAGCATCTGCTCGGTGGCACCAAGGTTGAGCGAGAGGGAGCGCTGGCGGATGCGCACCTTGCCGCTGCGTTCGGCGTCGGCCCGCGGCGTGACGAGGTCCGTCACGCTGACACCAGGCACGAACTGCGGTAGGAGACGAGCGGTCTCCCGGAGATCTCCGTCGTCGGCGCCGAGGAGATACCGGACACGCCCGGCTTCGGCCCGGGCTTCCCAGACGAGGGGTCCGCGCTGCTGGTCGCTCGCGAGCTGGGTCAGCAGGCCCAGCAGCGGCGCGACCGCGACCGGTCGCGGCCAGTGGATTTCACGCCACGTCGTCGTCATCGCGCTCCTCCTCCCCTACGTCTGGCTTGTTTGGTGCAGGCCGGTGTGACGCCTTAGCACGCGTGATGTCGTCTTGCTGGTCCCTTGCGGCCTGTTCGAGGGTGGCCCGAGCGAGAGCCTCGTAGTCGATCGGGTCACGGCGTTCCGTGCGGACGCGCACTCGGTACTGGCGCGCTGGGCGTCCTCGTCGTCGACTCATGGACGGCCTCCGCTCACCAGAGATCCTGGCGCAGACGCCGCACCCAGATCAGGATCCAGACCACGATCCAGATCAGCACCACGACGATCGCGATCACCACCAGCCAGATCCAGATCTCGCGCAGGAGTCGCACAGACACCCAGAGGACGCCCGTGATAAGGAGGATGGTCCAGGCCGCTCCCAGCAGACGCGATAAGAGCGACTTCGGTGGCAGGTACATCGCCGTGCTCCTTCCATAGGACAGTGAGTCCGGTCATTCGCCGACCTCGTCGCGGACCTGCAGGTCGGTCGGCACGGGATAGCCGGGGATGCGGATGTCGGCGAGGCCCTCGTTGCCCCACGCGTGCCAGCCAGGCTGACGACGGCGGGCGAAAAGCTCGAGGTACGGTCCGTGGGACAGGCGCTCGATGACGGCGTACTGCTCTTCAGGTTTATGTGAATGCTCCTGGAGTGGCGCGAACATCCAGGTGCCCTGACCGCGAAACTTCACCGGGGCCTTGCCGCGCGTGCCGAGCAGAAGATGCTCGGTCTGCTGCCGGAGATACTGCCCGAGACCGAAGCGTGGCTTGATCCAGGTCAGTGGTGCTCGGTAGGTGAAGCCCCAGGCCTCCATGACATCGATGCCCTCGCGGATCGCCCCGTTGATAACCCAGAGATAGAGGTGGGCATTCTCCTCAGCGAGATCGGCGACGGGCATCGCCAAGATGCGGTCGAGAGTCATCAGGTCGTAGTGCCGGATCGCGCCGTAGCGCGCCTCCTTCTGCCCGATGTCCCAGGGCGGGTCCGCCAGAATGGTCCGGAACCGCGTTGGAGCGGGTTCGAGGGTCGTAATGTGATGCATACTGCGCTCCTTTCTGCAACCGGCACGCCTGGTGCTGGTCGCCGATTCAAGTGAAGAACGGTCCCATCGGCCCGGCAATCGTCCGATCGGACCTGACCCCCGACGGGACATTGCCAAGCCGTGGGTGGAGGGACTAACGGTTCTTCTGAGAATGGGTGGTGTGCAGACGCTCCTGCTCGGCACGGGCGATGCGGCTCAGTGACTGGATCTTCAGCAGGGCGATGTGCTCATCCACCTTGATCCGCACGATCTCGTTCACCTGCCCGATGATGTCGGCAAACAGCCACAACCAGACGGCGATCGCAGCGATGGCCAGCACGAGTAGGACGCAGAGGATGACGAAGAGCGCGCCCATTAGTGCTTCCCGATCTTTCGACCGGCCTCCATCAGGACCCCTGCCATCGAGAGCTGCGTAATGTCGCGCAGGTAGAGCAAGCCGGGCTCAGCATCCGGGACGGCCGTCGCGAGCTCCCGCTCGTGGTTGACCAGGAGCGCCAGTTCCTCCTGGGCGCGGGCGCCGATCCGGGCGAGGGACGCAAGGCGCTCAGCGTCGATCTCGGCAGCGGCCTGCACGCGCGCTTGCGCCAGTCCGGTCTCGACGGTGATCTGCATCAGGGCACGACGCACCTGACGCTGCAGCCCCAGACTGGGCTTGTCCTGAGGGATGAGTTTCGACATGACGACAACCGCCTACGGGGCGATGATCTCGCCTGACGCCCAGGCGATACCTTTACGGTAGGAGGACGCGACGTGTCTGTCGTGACAAAAAAGTGCACGCGAATTCGCCAGGGATTCGTGGGAGAATGAAGACATGGTGAGATCAGGGGAAACGGCATTCGGGGACAAGGAGAAGCTCACTACGGCCGTTCTGGATGAGCTGGTCGCCCTTCGGGGTGCCCACGGCAAGCTCACCATCGAGAAGTTCAGCACGTGCCCCGCTCTCCGCTTCGTCTGCGGACATGGCGATGTACTCGATGCCTTTCTCGTCTTCGAGCGGGAGTTGCAGCGCTACATTCGGAAGGGCAATCGCAACGAGGTCGCGGCGGCTCTCTCGATCGCCGCCGACGCGGATACCGTGCTCATGAGACTGGAACACGTCCTCGATCACGTTGAGCAGACGGGTGGCCCGACCCGCGACCAACGCACCGCTCGACGGTGGAGTGACCAAGGCATGCATACCATCGCTACCGAGTTAGTCCATCTAAACGATGTCCAGCTCCGGCTAGGAAGCGAGTTGATCTCCATCGAGCTTTCCGGGACGCGCGAGAGTGGCTTGTCGCTGGTGATCTGGCAACTTACCACGAGGCCCCCTGAGGAGCGTGCTCCACTCGTTCGTCTCTGGCGATACCCTCACGATTACGGTGACGAGCACGACACGAGTACGACTTACGATTTGGATGAGATCGAGTTTCTCGAAGGTGCTAAAGGGCCCTATCGCCTCAGGCGGTACGACGTTGCGCTGGATACTCCGCAGCATCTACCGCTGATCTCCGTCAAGGCCGGTGAGACGATGTACCGCATCACCCTAGAGGGGCGAGACGCACCACTCCGTGCGGTGTCATTTGAGGATATGAGTGATCTGCGTAAGGTGGGGACGGTCCGGTTCACGGCGTACTTGACGGATGCGACGATCGAGGTGGTCAGGTCCGGCTGAAGACCGGGAGGGCCTGAGGGCACAGCAACGATTATCCACACCCTAGCGGTCAATCACCTTCGGGTACAGGTACTTCCCGCTTGCCAACGTCGATCCATTTCGATATTATGTCACTATAATGCGTAAGCGGAATATACCCAGTCCAGGATTCACGATCGTTGAATTGCTGATCGTCATCGTCGTCATCGCGATCCTGGCAGCGATCAGCTTGGTGGCCTACCGTGGTATTCAAGAGCGAGCCAGAGCCAGTCAGGTCACTGCCGCGCTCACGCAAGCCAAGACAAAGCTCGAACTCTACAAGGCGGATGCGGGTGCCTATCCAACGACAGGGCACCTGTCAGACGCGGGAGTCTCCGACACGGAAGCAGTTTCCTACCAGTACGCAAGTGACGGCTCCACCTTCTGCATCACCGGAACCACAGGCACAACCTCGTACAAGATCACCAACACGACGACTCCCGAGCAAGGCGGCTGTGCCGGGCATGGACAGGGAGGCGTGGAGGCAATTACGAATTACGCCACCAATCCGCATGGAGTCTCCCCGGGGTCGTCATGGAGCAACCAGACTCCTGTCGTTGGCGTCACTTCATACGTACCGGATGGTGCAAATGATGGAGGATCAACATTCCAAGTCGTTACAACTCAATCTGGACAACTACGCATCGGGATAGCGCAATCCCTTGGGAGTGTGCAGGCATCAGATGTCATAGGGGTATCGCTCGATGTCTATGCAGCAGTACCTATCAACGCCCAGGTTGAATTAGGAACAAACGGGAGCTATTACCCCAAGAGTCCAACGTTCTCGCTGAACGCAGGATGGCAACGAATCAACACGACGGTGTCGATCGAGGATCCGGGACCTGTCACAGTCGTTCAGCTGTTAGGTTCACCCTTGAATAGCGTCGGTCCAGGACAAACTTGGAAAGTCACCCGTGCCCTTATAACGAAAGAACCTCACTTGTCGGGATATGCCGATGGTAACTCTCCAGACTAGGTGTGGAATGGCACGCTAAACGCCTCTACCTCTACCGGCCCAGCGCTGTAGGTATTGAAGTCCCCATGGAAACATGCCAATCTGGCATGCAATCGAAGGCGCGGTCACATCTCTCCGGAAAATGATTATGCGTCCGAATCTACCTAGAATTCGATTATCTTTGAAGCGATCTCCCTCTACTCTCCGGTGATTGTCTGATCCACACTTAGGTTATCCGCTACCGCTCTGGATAGCTTGTATTGTTCACCGGAAACGATGCTTGGATCATCTTTGTGTCGCTACGAACCACGAACATTCTGTCTTGTATCTACATCGTATTCGCGCTACGATGGAATCACCATCATTAACAACAATACTTTTCAGAAGGAAATTCCTCACATGGAAAGGAAACCACAACGTCGCGAACCTGAACGAGTGAAGCTCCCAAGAGAGGTCTATGAAGGCCTGGAGATCATCCGGCAATCCGGCGCAACCAACATGCTGGACAAGCCCACCGTCACAGACCTCGCCCGCGAATGGGGACTTGAAGCACCGGCAGACTGGCTCGAGAACGTCGATACGGGCATCTACGGACACCTCATCATCTCGGGACCTGAGATCATTCCGAGCGACGCCACGGGCTGGGAGCTCGAAGTCGTACGGGGCGAAACCCTGGACGAGAAGCTCGACCGACTAGACCGCGAGTACGATGAAGAGCGAAGGGGTTTCTGGGAGTGGAAGAAGGGACAGGATCCCATCGATCCAGCCGTCTTCCCGATGGTGGTGGGCATCGCATCTATGGCCGTCAGCTTGGCGGCAAGCGCACCGGCAAGTGTGGGCGTGGCTCCCCCTATCTGCACACGCCATCGACAGCTCCTCGCGAGTGGTCTCCTCCGCGATCCTCACCGACGAACATAAGGAGACGATTCTGGACCCGAGCCAATGCCTTCGTCGCCCGCATCGGCGTTACCGGTGACGGCCGTCACGACGGACAACGGCTCCTGCTGTCGATCCCATGCCTTTGCCGACGCGCTGGGTCCGACGATCCGTGATCGGTTCACGCTCCCCTATCACCCACAGACCAACGGAAAGGTCGAGCGATTCGACCGCACGCTGCTGGCCGAGTGGGCCTATGCCAGACCATACGAGAGCGACGTGGTGCGGGCGGAGAGCCATGCCGGATGGATCCATTGGTACAATCACCATCATCACCACACTGCCATCGGCGGCCTCACCCCGGCCCAGCGTGTTCACAACCTCACGGGGAACTACAGATAGCTGTTTATGGAGCCGTCGCCAGAAAACAATATCGAACCCCCTGTCCACACTCTCCAATTGAACGAGCGGTCGGTGACGAGTATACTACTAAACTACATCGACTATAGGAATCATTCTCGGAACGGTCAGAACGGATTGTACCTCAACTCTTCGGCGACGGCGGATTCGAAACCTCCTGCGAGCACGAATCTGTCGCCACGTAGCGCTACGTTCCCACACGTGGATTGAGTTAAAGATGACGGACGCCTCATTTCGTATGCGAGAAACTCAATGGCAGCGACTACTTAGCGGCAAATCGCTCGTCGTAGAAGCAGCCGTTCCTCATGAGGAAGCGCTTCACGGACTGAAGTCACTTTCCAGCCGCTACGAGCAACTTTCAGGAACAAAACAGGATCGAATTCGAATACTCGAACGCTACCCCGCGACACTGCTCATTGGTATGACCGCCGTTGCTGGGCAACACTACGACGCCGGGAGCTTCTGGCCAGAGTTTACGCGCGAAGCGTGCCTTGATCACTCTCAGTCCCTGAGAACTGAGTTCGGAAATGCGTTCAAGGCCGCGCTTGCGAAGTTTCAGCTCGCGCGATTTGAGTTTCCTCGCACGTACGTCGATGAAATCTTGATGCATGCCGGCATTCCCGTCTCCGGGTTGCATGCTCTTTATCGACTGATGGCGGAGCGAGATCGCAAGCGCCCGGCTATCACCGGCGCTGACTTCATAGCGTGGCTGGGTCTAAAATCCGATGCTGACCTCAACGCTAAGGGCATCATCAAACCAGTTCAGCGGTTCTTGACGCACGGTCGCGAACTTGCGATCGCACTTGCCGATGATCTCTTCTCCGTCCTTGATGCCGTAGGTGGTCCCTCAGCATCACTAGACAAGGCTGTAGACGAACTCCCATTACCCTTGGCTGATAAAACGCGCGAATTGGTCACTGAACGCACCATCGATGCTACAAGCCGAACAGTACGGCGACAACGAGATGCAGAGCCAGAAATCGTCTACGCACAAGGGCAGGTCCAGGTGCGTCTTCCCGGTCACTCTGGGCTGTCAGACGAAGCGGACTATTGGCTCCTGTCAACGAGCGACCACTTAGAAGAGTGCACGATTCCTGTACCGTTTCCAGGAGATTCCCCGCGCGCGCACTTAATTCCCATCCCCAAGCCGTCTGAATACATCGCACTCACGCGCACGAATGGATATGGCTCGCCTCAGAGCTGGCGACTGGAAATGATCGGAACCAGACGCCCCTTTCTTGCGTTTGACGACGAGTATCGCCTCATTCGCGGTGGTGCCGAACTTCCCAAGAGCGACCTCTGGCTTGCGTTTCCTACCAGCGAACGAGCTAATCCATCAGCCGCATTCAAGGTTGAAGACCACACGATGGATTTGCTCGAGATTGCGAATACGCCGACTGGGTGGTCGGACTGGGTATTTGCCCGTTTCGATCTCAGCGGTGTTCGCCGTCTTCGACTGAAGTCTGAAGTGCAATCAGAGTGGGTTTGGATTTCGAGTCTCGATCGACCTCGCCTAGCCGAAACGCCACCGGTGCCGTATCTGCGAACCGTAGAAGGTCAGCCGATCTTCGATCGTGCTCCGCACGTGGTCCTCCCGCGCGATCCCAGAGTGGGCACCAACGTCCGAACGATTGCAATCGGTCGCGTCGGTGACGAGACCGTCGCGATGATTGAGATTCCTAGTTCCGACCAGGAAATCATCATCGATCCTTGGTCGAAGCTTCCTCATCCGATTCTCGGCGAGTGGGATATCGCGGTCCGTCTCGGAAGCCTCGGGCGGCGGCGCACGTTTCGCGTTGCTGTCGCAGAAGGCTGCCGTGTCACGGCGCGTCCCAGCGATCGATACTTCACCGACAATGGATTGTTGGAAGGGGGCGACGTTCACATTTCATTTGCAGGAAAGAGTGTCGACGTACACCTTAGCGAAGGCGAGATTGAGACAACCTACGAGCTTCGATACGAAGAAGCTCGTCTGTCCACTTTGATTCAGATCGACTCCATGTGGGTCCGAGCTGAGACTTCGGATCGGCCTGCAATCGCCTCGTACCAACCAGTGCGCGTCGATATCGAAGACCTCCCCACGACATTCCTCACCCTCAATATACCCGGCGTTCACACCGCAATGTTCGAGCTTGTGGTGGGTGGAACGATGACGCAACAGCATCACGCGGTGGCGAAGGTGCGTGGAACTTTCGCCGTTCGCATGGATCAATTCAGCGAAACCGCGCGCCAAGGGGGCTCCGCGGAGCTTTGGTGCAATTGGTCAAACAGGCGTCATCTCATCGCTCGACTCCGTCATCGGCAACTTGCGACGACTATGGTGTTGATCGATGACATACTATTAGTCGATAAAGTGAATATCTCACTCGATCTTGATCTGCATGTGTCGCTGGACCTCGCGCCATGGCTTCCACTGGCTCTGCTTCGGCTTCCTTCGTGTTCCGATCAAGTCACCCTGCCAGATACCGTCGTGGGGCGTGGTCCTATCACCTTCACAGCAATCGAACACGATCCGTGGAACTTTGGAACCTCGCGGGAAGTCGAGACCCTGAAAGAAGACAATCGATTCACGATCGATCAATCGATTACAATTGAATCTAGATCTATTTCAGACGAATTCATCTTCTGGACGTCCGGCAGTGGCAAATGTCCAGACAGCTACGACGCCCTCGAATTCGGACTTCAGAAGTTTGACAGTCTGTCGCAGGTGCAACGCGGATCCCGCCCGGAACTGCTCTATCGACAATTCGCCGATGTTACTCGTGGATTCGAGCGCGGGTTCGTTGACGTCGCGGTTCACGCCGGGTGGTCACTTTTCGTTCACGGAAGATTACTGGCGGAAGGTCTGCCGGCGATATGTCCAACCGATCGTCGTCCGGTATTCGACCTTACCTGGAATGCCTCACCCTATCTTGGCCTCCTTCAATCGGGACGCAGAGTTCGAGATCCACTCCTAGCTGAGAAAATCAAAAGCGAACTTGGAGAAACCGCAATCTCAATTCTTGAAATCGGAGAGGATCCCGAAGGAGCCTCAGGCACGTTTGAGCTCAGCACACTAAATGCACTGAGTCTCAAGCCTCCCGCGTGGCTGAGCGATCGCCGCTCCACGCTCTTCGACGAAGGTGGCAGCTATCTGGATGGAAGTCTGCGAGTAGCACGGTCGATTCAACTCTATACCGTGCGCGACGAACCAGAACTCAGTCCTCTAGTCGAGCAGTCCGAGGAAATTCTTCGAACAGCAAGACAACTGCTCAAAGGATACGGGGATGGGGAAGGACATAAGGTCCTATTGTCGCGAGAGATCTCTTCAGGATGGAAGAATCTCCCTGCGGCCTCGCTTGCTCTCGCCTTTATCGCTCGCTTGACGCCGCGCCTTTCCAGCATAGAGATCCTGACCTATGACCTATACCGCGATTGCTACACCGATCTTGCGATAGTCGCGCCAGAAATCGTTGAACAGGACCTACTTCTTGCCGAATTGTGGCTGCAACACTGGGAGACCCATGAAAAGCATTGATCCAATCGCGGTGAGTGAAGCCATCAAGCAATCGTATCGTCGGTATCTCGGTAGCCTGATCTCACCCAGCGATCCAGGTATCGCACGGTCGCTTGACCGAGAGCTCCTCAAAATCGGCGAAAGTGGAGCCGAACTTGTTAGCGGACCGTTTCTGGAAGTCACCCCCGCCTACGAACAAGCTCAGAATTCTCGCGATCTTATAGCTGAAGGGAAGCTGGGTAATGGGTTTTCCCGGTTACTGTCGGAGCACTTTAGTCTTGAACGCCCTTGGTTCCGGCACCAGGTTGACTCGCTCCAACTTGTGAATCGTGGTCGCAATGCCGTTGTCGCCACAGGGACCGGCTCAGGAAAGACCGAGAGCTTCCTGCTCCCCATTTTGAACTCAATCCTTAGCGAACCCGCCGCGGATGCGACTCATCCCGGCGTCCGCGCGCTCTTGCTCTATCCGATGAACGCGCTCGCAAATGACCAACTCAAGCGCCTGCGGGAACTGCTGGCCTCCACTCCCGAAATCACATTCGGTCGATACACTGGCGAGACGAAGGAAACGGATCGAGAGGCACGCGATGAATACCGCTCCCGATACGGGAGCGTAGCTCCGCTCCGAAATGAACTGCTGAGCCGTGAGGCAATGCGCGCGCGACCGCCACATCTCTTGCTCACGAACTATTCCATGCTAGAATACTTGCTCCTCCGCCCGGAAGATAGTGAGCTCTTCGGGGATCCCGACAAGAGCACCTGGAAATTCATCGTGCTTGATGAGGCCCATATCTACGATGGCGCGCTTGGTGCTGAGCTTGGGTACCTCATTCGACGCTTGCGCGATCGCGTGTCACCGGGACGACCTCTCCAATGCATTGCTACCAGCGCGACTGTCGGGAACGAAAAGGAGAAGGCTTCTGAATTCGCGGCGAATCTCTTTGGCGCAGAGTTCTCCACAAACGACATCATCACCGCCACACACAAACCGCAGTTCACTTCCCGTGATTGGGGTTTCTTGCCGCTGGAAGCGCTAGTTCCGAACCAAACGCCGGACGAGGCACTGGCTATCGCACAAAAGGCGGGCTGTACTGCGAAGACGGCCTACGAAATGCTCACAGGTGAGAAAACACTCCGCGCGCTTCACGAACTCGCCCGACAAACGCCGCGCACGCTCGATGACGCAGCTGTGTCGATCGGTCGGGGCGGGTTCGAGCCTCACCACCTTATTTCGCTCATTGACCTCGCCGCCCAGACCAAAGACGTGGATGGTACGCCAGCGCTCTCCTCCAAATACCATCTTTTCGCTCGGGCGACAGAAGGCGCTTTCACGTGCCTGAACCCGGCTGGACCTCACCTCACGCTCTCTCGACGCGAAACGTGCGAGTGCGGCTGGCGCGTTTTCGAGCTTGCTGCCTGTCAGCGGTGCGGTGGAGTACACCTGTTTGGCTCTGAAGAAGGTACTGATAAAGTTCGCAGGTTTACGCCAAGGGCGGCAGACGACGATCGCTCCGTTTGGTTGGCGCTGCAAGCGATCGAACTCGTCGATCAGGATGAAGATGATCTGACGCTCGACGACGAGGTAACGGAGAAGACGACAAGCGTTTCGCTTTGCCCGAAGTGCGGTCGAATCCAACAGGCATCTCCGGGTGCCTGTAGCGACACCAACTGCGGCGGCAAAACCATCTCGGTAGCGCGAAGCCAGGGCTCTGAACTGAAACGATGCCTTGTGTGTGGCCATGCCGCGCCGCGCGTGATCCGACGGTTCGAGAGCGGAAATGACGCCGCAGTCGCCGTCCTCGCGACAGCCCTTTATCAACAGCTGCCCGCAGACGAAACCGGTCATGCCGCCACACTCCCCGGCGAGGGAAGGAAGCTCCTCGTCTTTAGTGATAGTCGGCAGCAGGCGGCGTTCTTCGCTCCTTACTTCGAGGAAACGTATGATCGGCTGATTCAGCGCCGTTTGATCTATCAGGCCATCGTTAGTCTCACCGAGCAGTACTCGAAGGTTACCGTGGGAGACATCGTCGGCGAACTCAAGGTCCTTGCGGATACAGCCGGGCTCTTCGGGACATCGACCGACATCGATCGCCAAAAACTGACCGCCATGTGGGTCCAGAGGGAACTCGTCTCGCTCGATGAGCGCATCTCGCTCGAGGGCATCGGCCTCATTCAATGGCGAATGCCTGAGCTGCCTGAAACAGCCCTGAAGCCACTGACAAACGTTGGGCTGACCAAACCGGAAGCTGCGGACCTTATCCAAGTTCTTGCGCGTACGCTTCGAATTCAGGGCGCCGTCAGTCAGCTTCCCCGCGTCGATCTTGAGAATGAAATGTTCGAGCCGCGCAAGGGACTTATCTCGGTACGGGACTCCGGATCTGATCCAAAGCAGAAAATACTCAGTTGGGCACCGTCTGGGATCAAAGGGTCGAAGAACAATAGTCGTTCCGACCTTCTTCGCCGCCTCTTTCGTAAGATTGGAGTTCCCGAAGCACACGTGGGACTGGCACTTTCGGGCATTTGGAAGCTCGTGACGGCTGACCAGATTTGGCTGGTGGAGAAACAAAAGCGCGGCGCGGGGATTACTTGGGCTCTCAATCCCGACGTGATCACGGTACACGTTCCGAGTGATGAAAGTGGGCATTGGCGCTGTAACAGGTGCGGTCTTGAAACTCGCTTCAACGTCCGCGCGATCTGTCCACGCTATCGATGCGAGGGGACTCTTCGCGAGGTCGACGGTTCTTCAGAAGACGCTGGCAGGAACCACTATCGCTTTCTCTACAATCACCTGAGCCCGATTCCGATGCGAGCCAGTGAACACACCGCGCAATGGACGAGCAAGCGCGCTGCGGACATCCAACAAGAGTTCATCGATGGCAAAATGAATGTGTTGTCATGTTCGACCACATTCGAGCTCGGCGTGGATGTCGGAGATCTCCAATCAGTCGTACTCCGAAATGTTCCGCCCACGGTTTCCAACTACATTCAGCGTGCAGGACGCGCAGGACGTCGAACCGACAGCGCCGCACTTGTGCTCACGTATGCGCAACGACGATCGCATGATTTGAGCGTGTACTCCCGCCCGAGAGACATCATCGCCGGCAAGGTTCGCACGCCGATCGTCCCGATCTCGAACCCCCGCATCGCCAAGCGACACTTCTTCTCGGTCGTGTTTTCAGCGTATTGGCGCTATCTCAAAGACGAGCAAGATCTGGAGTTCGACAACGTGGACAGCTTCTTTTCGTCCCGTAGACCAGAATCTGCCTCTGCAGCCGCTGGGCTCATCGAATGGCTCCAATCTGAACGGGAGCACATTGAACCTGAAATCGCGCGGCTTGGGAAGTCGGGGGGGCTTGATCTCACAGGTGACGCAAAATGGGAAGACTGGACAGAGGAGCTATCGGTCACTCTTGGACAGGTCGAAGAAGGATACTTGGCCGATGTCGACCTCTATAAGTCCCTGATTGACACGGCAGTCGCGGATCAAAAATTTTCTCTCGCTGCATTCTACAAGAAAGTTCTGGACAACGCTAAGAATCGGCCATTACTCGGCTTTTTGGCGAATCACAACCTCATTCCAAAGTATGGCTTCCCAGTCGACACGGTAGAGATGCGCGTGACAGGGCATACGAATGAGGCCGAGAATATTGAGCTCTCACGAGACCTTTCTCAAGCAATCTTCGAATATGCACCAGGAAACTCGGTTGTTGCTGGTGGGTATCTTTGGAAGTCGATTGGCGTAGGGCGCCATCCCCAGCGTGAAGAGGCTCGATACCACTACGTCATTTGCGATGACTGCGACTGGTATTCCGATACGCAAGATGAGTCAGCGATTCCCTCCGTTTGCCAAAACTGCAGATCGAAGCGTCTCCGCAAGCGAACCTATCTGGAGCCCAGATTTGGTTTCCACGCCGAGAACGCGGGCAAACCGGGAGATGCTCCTCCACGGATCAGCTGGCACGGAGAACTTCGCATCGCCAAGGACGGATCGGTTCTGGCACCTGGGCATCTGGTTGATCTATTGCCGAATGTCGGACTCGAGTTGCAAGAGCGCGCGACACTCGTCCGCATCAATCCGGGCGTCAACGATAGTGGTTTCAAAGTCTGCCAGTGGTGCGGATTCAGTTCGTCCTCCATGGGAAACACCAAGGAAAAGGCACACAAGAATCCGCTGAATGGAAAAGAGTGCACTGGATACACCACAACCCTTTCACTCGCTCACCGGTATGAGACCGACCTGCTCCGTTTGGAGTTCGGACGGCGCTTCAACGACACTCGCGATCGATCTGAATCACTGTCGACCTTGTATGCAGTTCTCCACGGCGCCGCGAACAGCCTGCAGATTGCTGAGCGAAACATCGACGGAGTCGTGACGAGTTATCACACTGGGCGACCCACGATTGATATTGTCGACACGTTTCCAGCTGGTGCCGGGTACGCACGGCTGATCTCGGAGTCACTTCCAATCGTGATCGAAGCGGCGCTTGACATCGTTTCGCATTGTGAATGCGACGAAGAGACGAGCTGCTACTCTTGTCTACGCAGTTATCACAATCAAAGAGTGCACGACAAGCTTTCGCGCGGCGCTGCGAGGGATTTTCTCTCCCGGCTGTGATAAGGCATGGCCGACACATCGCGACCGGCAACTCGAGCAGAATCGGCAAGATCTTGGTGGCTGACTGACGTAGGAATGGGATGGATGAACGAGTTCGCGGTTCGGAAAAAGCTGGAGAAGCTGCTGAAGTTCGCCATGCACATCCCATCGCCAACCAGCACGAGAACACGCTGCATGATGTCATCATCAATCTTGAATCGGAGTTGTTCAAGTTGATTATCGACCAGTTCACCCGGTGCCGCCATCTCGTAGAGCACGGGCGGTGCAACACGCATGGGATCTCCGGTCATCGATCCAGGTGCTTCGGGAGCGGCATGTGGTAACGAGCCAGGACCCGTCCGACGGTGGAGCGGGGAATGCCGAGGTGGGCGGCAATGCGATAGGGTCCCCAGTGACGCGTCCGTCGCACGCGGAAGATCTCCGCTTGGCGTTCCGGGGCCAGGCGCATCGTGTGCTGACCGGGACGGGAACTCCGGTCGGTGAGCGGTTCTCCGGCGCGGTAGCGCGCGGCCCAATTGGCGGCGGTGACCGGAGCGACCTGGAAGCGTTCGGCTGCACGACGACAGGACCAGCTCACGTCCACAACCAGCACCGCGAGACGACGTTTTCCCTCTGGGATCAATGATGCGTTACGGTGAGTCATGAAGGCCTTGCTGGTAGATGACGGAGCTTGATCATCCACATCATCACCGGAAGGCCTTCAGGTCAGCCAGGCGTGTTCACAACCTCCTGAGGAATACATCTAGGCTGCACGCCGCTTAGCCCGTGCCAGGGTCATGCGAATGTCTCTGTTATCATCAGAATCATGAAACCAGAAGTCGCTCGGCGAGCTGAAGTCGCCATGGAACCTGAGATCGCAATCCTCGAGACGAGCCATGCTCGCTTGCGAGACCTGTTCCCGAACGGACCTGAGGCCGACATTGCCCAGTACCGCGAATGGCTGCGCACCGAACTGACGTACACCTCGAACGCGATCGAGGGAAGTACCCTCAGCCGCATCGAGACCCGCATGGTGGTCGAGGATGACGCGATCATCCCAGGCAAGTCGCTTCGCGAGCACCTCGAAGCGCGCGATCATGCCATCGCCTGGGACTACGCCACGGATGTTGTGGAGAAGCGGGCTGCTCTTCAGGCGACGGATCTTCTGGAGCTGCACCGGCGCGTACTCTACAGCACGAACCATCATGAGGGGGGCTTCTTTCGCCGCGGAGGTGTGCGCGTCGCGGGCTCGCAAACGATCTCCCCGAACCCCCTGAAGGTCCCGGATCTGGTCGATCGCCTGATCGACGATACCAGCCATCGGCCTGCAAACGTCCACCCAGTGGTCCATGCCGCGCTCATCCATCTCGACGTCGTGAAGATCCATCCCTTCATTGATGGGAACGGTCGCACTGCGCGCATCCTGATGAATGTCCTCCTTCGCCGCGAAGGCTATCCGGCGATCCCGATCTATCCGAAAGATCGCCTGTCCTACCTGAACGCCATTGAACGGGCCGATGTGGATGATGGCGAGGAATTCGCCCAACTGATCGTACGGCTCGAGAACGCGACGATTGAGCAGCTCCTGGCGTCTGCAGGCTAGTCGAAGAATGCAGCGAGGGAGACCTCACGCGCTGAGTGGCTAGTAGTTCTCGGGATCGATCAAGTCCTGCAGTGTCTTGATGCCACGCTCGATGTCGGTCAGGCTCTCATCTAGCTGCATGCGTAACTTCGCTACCTCCGCGAGGTTCTGGTTGAGCATGCGTCGCTCGATGTCGATGCGCACGAGGCTGTCAGGATCGATCGGCGCGTTCATCTCCTCGGTCTCGTATGAGGTGGCGATGACGCTCGACGCGCGCCTACCAAGTCCAATGATGACGCGGTGAATATTGGGCTCCTCTGAGGGCTCACCTGTTTCTGGTTCTTCTGCATCAAGGATCTCCGGCCCGAACAGAATCAGTCGGCCATAGGTGCCTTTATCGACGCTCTCGATCCAGTCGGCGGTCTCCGTGAGGCCCCACTCTCTCGCCAGGATGAGCACCGTGGGGCGATCGAGCATGTTCGTCGCGCCCGAAGTTCTGATCGTCTCCAGTCCATCGAAGACATCCTTGGATATCCTCACACGCTCCAGATCTTGTTCTGATCTCTCCATTCCATGCCCCCTCCTCTTATTGATTGCTCCTTCTACTCCTGAACCATTACCTCTACCTGCGCCACACGAGTGCGCACGCACCCTCATCGCCAATCGCCGACACCGCGCGCTCGTTGCGATATCGCAGTGCGAATCTGGGAAGCTATGGCACCCGTCGCGCGGGCCGCGATCCGCATGCGTTCATTCATTGTCATCAAGGTTCCGTCTTTACAATAACGCTGTCGCTGGACCGCTGCAAGACCAACCTGGTCCGCGAACACTGCCGCTTGCACGACAATACGGAACGGCGACACACGCACGGATATCATGACATCGCGGCTGCCCCCCTTCTCGAAAACGTCCTTGGCATGGCATACTTCGAGCGGTCACAACGTCCTAGCCAAGCGATCCGGCACGACTATGAACGGCATTCGCGAACCTACCGGGAGCTATCGCTCGCGACGCGCGTACCGTCACCTGCTGCATTGGGACAATCATCACAATGCAGCTGATCGCTAGAGTCGAGACGCCGCTCTCAGTAAGAAGCGCTCTGAGGCCAATAGGTAGAAATGGTGGGGCAAGTTTGTGGTCCGGCTCGAAGAACTGAAAGCAGGAGCATCGGTCAGCGGCATCGTCGCAAATGGACCGGTTCAGATCGTCAACATCGAATGGATGGGCACCGAAGCGGCGAACGTCTTCTACCAAGACGCCCACGGCACCCCTGGCACCGTATTGCTGTTCCGAGATGCCGAACCAAACCTCACCATCGAAGAAGATGGGCGTGTCTGGAGCTTCGATGCGCCAGGCGATTTGCTTCGCCTGGTATCCGAAGCGCAGCGAATCCGGCTTGCATATCTCTTCGACCCACTACTGGCAATCCACAGTTCGGATGTTGATCCGCTTCCGCATCAGATCACAGCTGTCTACGACGAAATGCTTCGCCGTCAGCCGCTCCGCTTCCTCCTGGCCGACGATCCGGGCGCTGGCAAAACGATCATGACTGGGCTTTTCATCAAAGAACTCAAGCTCCGGGGCGATCTGCAACGTTGCATGATCGTTGCGCCCGGCAACCTGGTGGAACAATGGCAGGAGGAACTCGCGCAGAAGTTCGACCTCCGGTTCGACATCTATTCCAACGCCGGGGCCGAAGCGGCCTTCTCGAATTGGTTCCTCGAGCACGATCTCGTGATTTGCCGACTTGATCAGCTGAGCCGCAATTCCGATCTACAAGCATCGCTCGCGGAAACTGACTGGGACTTGATTGTGGTCGACGAAGCGCACAAGATGTCTGCCACCTTCGATGGAGAAGACGTCAAGCGCACCGGACGATACGAACTCGGCATGAAGCTGAGTCACTTAGCGCGCCACTTTCTCTTACTCAGCGCCACGCCACACAACGGAAAAGATCCTGACTTCCAGCTGTTTCTCGCGCTGCTCGACAACGATCGGTTCGAGGGAAAACCTCGCCAGGGCGCGCACACAGCAAACACCAGCGATCTCATGCGCCGCATGATCAAAGAACATCTCGTCAAGATGGACGGCACCCCACTGTTTCCGGAGCGTTGGGCCTATACCGTCTCCTACGAGCTCTCCGACCCCGAGAAAATGCTCTATCACGACGTCACCCGCTACGTTCGCGAGCAATTCGGCAAATCTGAGTCACTTCAGCAGGACGGACGAGCACGAACGGTCGGGTTCGCACTCACGGTCCTGCAACGCCGTCTCGCATCTTCTCCTGAGGCCATCTATCAATCGCTTCGGCGACGACGGGAGCGTCTCGAGTCGAGACTCCGCGAAGCAACGCTCCTTCGCCAGGGATCGCTGCTTAGCAACGACTTGGTGTACTCAAAGGATTCGATCGAAGACATCGACGACGGATCAGTCGAAAACATTGAAGAAGTCGAGGAAGAACTCATCGATTTGGCCACGGCCGCCAACACCATCCAGGAATTGGCCGACGAGGTCGAGACTCTGAAGGAGCTCGAGTCCTTGGCGGACGATGTCCGTCGAAGTGGGCAGGATCGCAAGTGGGAAGAGCTTTCCGCGATTCTCCATGACCGCGTGCAGGAAGTGGAGCCCGACCAAACGCGGCGCAAACTAGTGGTTTTCACCGAGCAGCGAGATACGCTCAACTATCTTGAGGAGCGCATTAAGGGGTTGATTGGGCGTCCCGAAGCGGTGGTGACCATCACAGGCGGCATGGGTCGAGAAGAGCGACGCAATGCCCAGGCCCGCTTCACGCACGATAAGTCGGTCGAGGTATTGATCGCGACTGATGCAGCCGGCGAAGGCATCAATCTTCAGCGTGCCCATCTGATGGTGAACTACGACCTTCCCTGGAACCCGAATCGACTTGAGCAACGATTCGGGCGAATCCACCGCATTGGTCAAACTGAGGTCTGTCACCTATGGAACCTGGTCTCGACGGACACGCGAGAAGGTGACGTCTACAACACGCTACTCCGAAAGCTTGAGGAAGAGCGCAAAGCGCTCGACGGGCGCGTGTTCGATGTTCTCGGGAAGCTCTCCTTCGGAGTCGATCGTAGCCTACGGGATCTGATGATCGACGCGATGCGCTATGGTGACGATGAAGCCACGAGGGCGAAACTCCATGAGGTCGTCGAGAATGCACTCGATCGCAATCATCTCCGTTCGTTGATGGAAAGCAATGCGCTCTATCAGACGGAACTCTCCACATCAACCGTGAGATCGATAGCCGAAGAAATGTCTCGGGCGGACGCGCGCCGCCTCCAGCCCCACTTCATCTCGGCGTTCTTTATCGAAGCGTTTCGGTTCCTTGGCGGCACCGTTCACGAACGGGAGCGCGATCGCTTCGAAATCACCCGAGTCCCCTTCGCGATTCGCCAGTACGACCGTCTCAACGGAGTCCGAGCTGCGATCCAGGAAAAATACCAGCGGATCACATTCGAGCGACGACTCAAGCATGTTGAGGGGCGACCACCGGCAGAGTTTGTCGCTGCAGGACATCCACTCCTTGATGCAACCATCGCGGTCCTCCTCGAAAAGCACGAGTCGGTGCTTCGCCGAGGTGGGGTGCTTGTCGATCCCTCAGACGACGGCGAGGACATCAGAGCGCTCTTTTATCTCGACCATAGCGTTTACGATGGCGTGCTCAACGCTCACGGCCAGAAACGGACCATCTCTCGCCGTCTTCAGTTTGTTGAGGTTGACAGCAACGATCGCGTCTTCAAAGCGGGCGCTGCGCCTTATCTCAATTACCGACCGATAACCGACGATGAGCGCGCGTTGGTTGAGAGCCCGCTGGCCGCCGATTGGCTCACCAACGCGCTCGAAAAGAAGGTCGAAGCATACGCCGTGACGGAAATTGTGCCGGAGCACTACGGCGAAGTGCGCGATCGCAAACAAGCGCTCGTAAAAAAGACCAGAGACGCGGTGCACGAGCGTCTGATGGCAGAGATCACTCGCCTCGATGGACTGGCCGTCACTCTCCGAATGCGGGAAGATGCTGGAAAAACGCCAAAGCTCAACTCGTTGCAGGCCGAGCGCCGGGCGGAAGACTTGCGTGAGCGCTATCAACGCCGCATGAAGGAGCTCGATCTCGAAATGCAGATCTCTACCCAGGCACCGCGAATCACCGGCGGATTGCTCGTTGTTCCGCAAGGACTCCTCGATCGCCTGGATGGCACCCAGCGAGGCGAACCGAATCTGTTCGCCAGGGAGACCGCGAGGATCGAGCGCATCGCGATGGATCTGGTGATGATGCGTGAACGGGCAGAGGGCAACGAGCCCAAGGATGTCAGCGCGGAGCGGCGCGGCTATGATATTGAATCACGCGTGGGTGGGCAGTTCGGTCGGCTCCGCTTCATCGAAGTGAAAGGGCGAGTCAAAGGCGCGCCGACCGTGACCGTGACCAAGAACGAGATTCTCACGGCACTCAACAAACCGGAGGATTTCATCCTGGCACTGGTGGAGGTTGAGGGTGACGCTGGGACGCTCACCTACCTCACGGAACCATTCACCTCCGAACCAGACTTCGCGGCAGCCAGCGTGAACTACGAAATCAAGAAACTCTTCGCGCAAGCGAAAAGGATCTCCTAGCGACGATTGAGGTCATAATGGGAAAGAAACTGATTGAGGTGGCACTGCCGCTCGATGAGATTAATGCGGCGGCGGCGCGTGAGAAGAGCATCCGCCACGGACACCCCAGCACGCTGCATCTGTGGTGGGCACGGCGACCGCTGGCGGCGGCACGTGCAGTGCTCTTCAGCTCGATCGTCGATGACCCCAGTTCGGAAGACTACCGCTGGCCCGATGGAGATACGCGGGCACGAAGCGACGAGGAAATCACCGCCGAGCGTGAGCGGCTGCACGATCTGATCAAAGAACTCGTCAAATGGGAAAACTCGAACAATGAGCAGGTGATCGGAGCAGCACAGGCCGAGATCATGCGCGCGACCGATGGCAATCCGCCGCCGGTGATGGACCCGTTTGCCGGTGGAGGCTCGATCCCGCTCGAGGCGCAGCGACTCGGACTGGAGGCGCACGCGAGTGATCTCAACCCGGTCGCGGTGCTGATCAACAAGGCGATGATCGAGATTCCACCCAAATTCGCCGGCAAAGCGCCCGTGAATCCGGCTGACCGGGACAAGGGGCTGGGCACGCAGTGGAAAGGCGCGGCCGGCCTGGCTGCCGACGTGCGCTCCTACGGTAAATGGATGCGCGACGAAGCCGAGAAGCGCATCGGGCACCTCTACCCGAAAGTACAGCTCCCCCCTGAGCAGGGCGGCGGCGAAGCGACAGTCATCGCCTGGCTCTGGGCCCGCACCGTAAAGTGCCCCAATCCCGCCTGTGGCGCGCAAATGCCGTTGATTTCCTCGTTCTGGCTCTCGAAGAAGGCAAAGCGGGAGTTCTGGATCGAGCCCGTGATCGACGGGAAAGAAGTCAGTTACCTCATTCGTGCGGGGAAGGGCACCCCGGAAGAGGACACCGTCAATAGGAAAGGCGGGCGTTGCATTGTTTGCGGAACGTCGGTGCCGTTCGCTCACGTCCGTGCCGAGGGCAAAGCTGGACGCATGTCCGAACAACTAATGGCGACCGTTGCGGAAGGCACTGGCGGACGAGCTTATGTGGCGGCCAATGAACAACAGGCAGATTTGGCAAGAAGCGCCAATCCGGCTTGGATGCCGGACGCGCAACTGCCATCGAATCCGCGCGACTTCAAGACACCCAATTACGGCATGACGTCATTCGGCGATCTCTTCACGCCGAGGCAGCTGGTGGCACTGACCACGTTCAGCGATCTCGTTGGCGAGGCGCGGGAGCGAGTGCATGCAGATGCCTTGGCCGCTGGATGGTCGGATGACGGCGTCGGGATCGAGGCGGGCGGCACAGGAGCCACCGCCTACGCGGACGCCGTCGCGACGTACCTAGCGTTCTTGGTCAGCAAGCAGTCAGATCTTGGAAACGCACTCAACCGCTGGGAACCCGTGGCACAGTGCCCGAGACAGCTCTTCGGACGACAAGCGATTCCCATGGTATGGGACTTCGCGGAAGGGAATCCGCTGGGGAACAGTTCCGGCTCTTGGAGCGTCTTGCTGCGAAACCTTGAGGGTGTCCTCGCTTCACCGCTGATGGATCACCACCGCGATATTGCGGGTGAGGCCTTCCAGGCAGACGCGACGTTGGGGAAGTACGGGTCCGAACCAGCGCTGATTTCCACCGATCCTCCGTATTACGACAACATTGGATACGCAGACCTCAGTGACTTCTTCTACGTCTGGCTGCGCCGATCCCTGCACGACCAATACCCGGAACTGCTCCGAACACTCTTGGTTCCCAAGAATGACGAGCTCGTCGCTACCCCGTATCGGTTCGAAGGTGGAAAGCCCGCTGCAGAGGAGTTCTTCGAGCAGGGATTGAACTCGACGTTCTCGCAAATGATTCGCAAATCTGCACCCGACTTCCCGGTCACTGTCTACTACGCCTTCAAGCAGGCAGAAAACGACAACTCAGAATCCGACACTCGGGCATCGACTGGTTGGGAGACCATGCTCGATGGGCTGATCTCATCCGGATTCAGCATTACCGGAACATGGCCAATGCGGACCGAGATGGCGACCAGAATGATTGGACGCGGAACCAACGCGCTCGCGTCGTCAATTGTCCTCGCCTGCAGGCATCGATCCGCGAGCGCGGGCAGCGTGTCTCGATCCGACTTCCTGAGGCGATTGAGGCGTGAACTGCCGCACGATCTTCGCATTATGCAGCAAGCGAGCATCGCCCCAGTCGACCTCGCGCAGGCGGCAATTGGGCCGGGGATGCGCATCTTCTCCGAGTACGCCGGCGTGCTGGAATCAGACGGCTCGAAGATGCGGGTGCGCACTGCGTTGCAGCTGATCAACCAGGTGCTTGACGAAACACTTTCCGAGCAAGACTCCGAATACGACACTGAAACCGGCTGGGCCGTGGCGTGGTTCGAACAGTTCGGGATGAAAGAAGCGGAGTTTGGCCGGGCGGACGATCTCTCCCGAGCCCGCAACGTCTCGACCGATCGTCTCCGGGAAGTGGGCATCATCAGGAGCGGGCGCGGCAAGGTGCAACTCATCCCCCGCCCCGAGATGCCAAACAAGGATAATCCCGAACAGGACCGGCACCTCACCGACTGGGAGATCGTGCAGTACCTTATCGCCGCGATTGAAGATGGCAGAGGCTACGAGGAAGCAGCACGGCTGAAACGAGCGTTCGGCAGCCGTGCCGACATCGCCAAGGATCTCGCCTACCGCCTCTACACCATCTGCGAGCGCAAGGGGTGGGCTCAGGATGCCCTCTCGTATAACGCGCTGGTCGTCAGCTGGAACGGAATCGAATCCGCCGAACGTGAATCTGCCCAGATCTCCCAGGCGCC
>Ga0164243_10001573_pt1 | contig 38613 bp, 42 predicted proteins | sample OricompcompostOP_FD_108781 | JGI IMG/M metagenome (GOLD analysis project Ga0164243, IMG submission 108781) | Organic Plus compost microbial communities from Emeryville, California, USA - Original compost - Organic plus compost (OP) | ecosystem: Engineered > Solid waste > Mixed feedstock >... | reverse complement strand
CTGATCAGATAGCTATCTGATATACTGAATTGGTAAAATTTGCGGGTGTGGTATAACGTTTATTATTCCTGCCTTCCAAGCAGGCGACGCGGGTTAGACTCCCGCCACCCGCACCAAACATAAGCATTATGACCTCAGGCCTACTGAGGTCTTTTTGTTGCCTTTTGTACCTTTAATACCTATGCTTACTAGTGATGAGAAGTAAGATAAAAAACGATGACGGATTTGGGTTTGTCGTGGTTATTGCAGTGTTGGCAGTGATCCTTGTGCTATGTTTTGTGGGATGGTTAGTTTATAAAACAGGTAAAACAAATACGTCATCCACTGGTAATGTCATATCTCAGAAAAATGACAGGTATAAAACGCTGGCTTTAAACGCTGAAAAGCTAGAGCTTCAATATCCTTCAAATTGGCTTGTGCAGAACCGTAGTACAGCCACATGCGACGAAGTAAATTTGCGTGATAAAACTACTAACTTGTATTTGAAAATTAATACTTGCGCCTCAATAACATCGAGCGAGTCTAGCTCCGGATATTTCAAGGCTCACTATCCTGAGTCTATACATACCCTTGGGAAAGAGTATTACCTGGGCTACAGCATGATGTTTGATGATCAAACAGTTCAAGCAGCAACTGTTAGTACTTCTCCTGATACAGTGAGCCAATATCCACCTAGCCAGCATGCTGTTGTTGAAGAAGGCTTTTTAGGACCGCCAGGCATAAGTATTTCCATAATATATGGGGTCACATCGCCAGATGAAATTCCGGATAAGACTCTTGCCGAGTTCAAGGGTACTACTTCCTTTATTAAAGCCATAAAAGTTATAGAATCTCTTACATATCAATAGGTGTAACCCCTGGATCTTACTTGCTCGGTAAATATTCTTGATATGCCATCTCTAGAATTTTCCTCCATCTAGCTACCTTATCTCTGATAATTTTTTACCACCTGATATTCCAAAAGAAACTCTAAAGACACTTCGGTGTCTTTTTAAATTTACCAGACAGCTTGTTAATGGTAGTGCTTATTTGCCAGTAAAGTATATACTGCTAAGCAGTTAATAGGAAAACAAAATGGATACTCAGCCAAAACCAACGTCCCCGAGCACGTCAACTCAAAATAACAGTGATGGCAGTGCACCTCCACCGCAACCAATAAACCCTGCAGTTTTTCCAAGTGCAGAATCGACACCAATCCAGCCCGTGCAAGAGCCGCAGTCAACCCCCTCAGCAACATCACCTCAGCAGACTATCAACCCAACACCGGTAACAACCTCACTCCAACAAACAGTACCTGGCCAACCGCAAGTTCCGTCCTCGCCTGGCGTAACGAGTCCATTTACACCCAGTGGCACTGCCGAACCAAATACACAAACGGGAGGTGTCGTTTTCGGGGGTGGTGGCTCAACTGCTTCAGCAAGTTATACACCCGCGCCCACCGGCGAAAAATCTTTTATGGCAGCTTTCTTGTTAGCATTATTCCTAGGTGGACTTGGTGCTGATAGGTATTATCTCGGCAAAATTGGAACCGGGCTGCTTAAGATGTTCACTTTTGGTGGTTTCTTGATTTGGGCTTTCGTAGATTTGATTTTTATTCTCTCGAACAAAACAAAGGATAAAAATGGTAACCCACTGGAAGGATACGAGAAACACCATAAAACAGCAGTAATTATTTTTGTAGCCGTGATGATACTCAATATTATTACCGGCTTAACAACCGCCTACTTGATTAGCCAAGCAGCTAAGTCTGTCAGTGACACAGTGGATACTATAAGTGACCTAGCCAAGGATTGTCCTGAAGGCAAATGTATAACAAGCAATAGCAGCAACACTATCACTCCTTTGGGCAAAGAGGCAACCATTACAAGCGGTGAATCGACTTTCAGTGTAAGTATATTACGTCCAGATCCACCACCCCAAACAACCGGAGATGCAGCCGATGAAGGCATGCAATATGTCGTGGTTAATTTTCTAATTGAGTACCCATCGTATCCGGGAGCCTCAAACACATCTCTTCCAGGTATGTTTTATTACAAAACACCAGATGGTAAGTTTTTCAATGATGTAAGCGTCATAGATGAAGGCCCGACCATTAGTGCCAAAGATGTCAGACTCACCGAATCTTATATGGCTATGCTGGGCAGCCAGCCTATAAAGCCCGGTGAAATAAATCCAAACAACTATCTTATTTTCCATGTTCCCAAAGGTGATCTGGGCCAAGTTGTATGGTTTGAAAATAGGTTCGATACCAACAGCCCCAAGTTAGCAACCTTTGATCTGAAATAGAAAAAAGGGAAACACAGCAACAATCTAGTTAGCAGCGCTAGCAGGACGAGGCATTGTCGTGATTGAACCCCAAGGTGCGACGCTATAGCTCGTGATAGACAGTGATTTGGGCGCCTATAGAGTTGAGGCGTTCAGCGAGATCTTCGTAACCACGGTTAATCGTATAAACGTTTCTAAGCGTGCTCGTACCTTTTGCGGCCAACATGCCGATAAGTAGCAAGCTTGCAGGACGAAGCGCGGGGGGGCAAAAAACGTCATTTCGCTTAAACTCGGTTGGCCCATCAATGTAGATACGATGTGGATCAGCAAGTTCCAGGCTCATACCAATTTTTGTCATTTCAGTGTAATAAATAGCACGGTTTTCAAACATCCAGTCATGGATAAGTGTGCGGCCATGGGCAACCCCACAAATTGGCACAAAGTATGGAATATTATCAGGGTTAATACCTGGCCATAAGTTAGGATGCAGCTTTTCAATCGGGGCCTTCAGTGCACCGTTGTGTTTATGGATCGTAATGTCTGCTAGTTCAGTAACACCGTTGTCCGATGGATAGGTGTTGCCAATTTCGTACGCAAGCCCCATTTTCTTGAGCTTCAACAGCTCAAGTCCGATCCAATATATAGGCACCCGCTGGATAGTTAACTCAGAGTTGGTAGTTACTGCCGCAGAAATAAAGAACATGGCTTCAATTGGGTCTTCGGTAGGAGCAAACGTAATATTCTTTTTTATAGTAGAAGATACACCGGTAACTTTTAGAACCGGCGATCCGACGCCCTCTATCTTTACGCCTAGTTTCTGTAAGAACATACAAAGATCTTGGACCATATAATCCGCACTTGCACCCTGAATGATAGTCACGCCTTTTGTGCGTGCTGCTGCCATCAGGACATTATTTGTTACTGTATTCCCCGCTTCGTAGAGCACAACATGGCCAGCAGACTTTTTATTAACGGATACTTCGTAATGCCCCGTTTTCGCCACCACATCAACGCCAAATTGTTCGAGTGCAAAGAGATGTGGCGAAACTGTGCGCGTACCGAGCTTGCAACCGCCTGCGTAAGGAATCTTAAACTCTTTATAGTCGTGCATTAACGAGCCAAGCAGCATAAGTACGCTGCGGGTTTTACGAGCTGAAACAGCATTCATTTTATCAAGCTTGAGTTGTGCAGGACGGCGAATTTCCAAATCATTATTCTCATACCACTTTACCTTTACGCCAATGCTTTCTAAGACTTCAATAATGCGGTTAACTTCTTCGATACGCGGGAATGATTTGAATTTTGTCACCCCGTGATTTAATAAACTGGCACACAATAGTGCTACTGCTGCGTTCTTACTGCGCTTTAAAGTGATACTCCCGCGGAGCTCATGACCGCCTTCAATGCGTAAGTTAATACTTTTATCGCCAATACTAATAATCTGTTTATTAAGTGCATCACTCACCCGTGCGAGTGTTTCAAGGCTTAAGTTTTGTTTACCTTTTTCAATGCGATTGACCGCCGATTGGCTAGTGCTTAAACGTTTGGCAAACTCTGCTTGCGTAAGGCCGCGTTCTTGCCTTACTTGAGCTATTAATTGACCAATTTTTTCATTTGCTGCTGACATAACTTATGTAATATACCATATATGATATTAATTTGCTATTTTTGTTTTTGCTTCTGGTGTTATTTAGTATAGTCCTGAGATACATGAATTGCTATACTGAATTTATGATTTAGCTACCTCGCCTGCCACTTTCTTGTATACTTTTTATAAATTGAATCACCTATTGGAGGCGAGTTATGGATGACACACAAATTGCAGATCTTATTGCTGCAGAAGAACAGCGACAACGCGAAGGCCTGGAGCTAATTCCCAGCGAAAATTATGTGAGCCGGGATGTGCTTACGGCAATGGGAAGCGTGTTTACCAATAAGTATTCCGAAGGTTACCCCGGAAAACGCTACTATGGCGGACAGGAAAATACCGACCAGCTTGAGACGATTGCTATCGAACGCGCTAAGAAGTTATTTGGCGCTGACCATGCAAATGTCCAACCGCACTCTGGTGCTCAAGCCAACGAGGCCGTCTATCATGCGTGGTGCGAACCCGGTGATACGATCCTAGCTATGGATTTGAGCCATGGCGGACACTTAACCCATGGTGCGCCTGTTACGGTACTTGCACGAAACTATAATTTCGTACGGTACGGTATGAAAAACATAGAGACTGGCGAAATTGACTATGACGAACTTCGAGAATTGGCACTCAAACATAAACCTAAAATTATCCTTGCTGGTTTTAGCGCCTACCCACGCGAGCTTGACTATGCCAAATTTGCCGAAATTGGCAATGAGGTTGGGGCGCTTTTGGTAGCTGATATGGCTCACATTGCCGGCTTAATCGCCGGTGGAGTTGCTAAAAATCCATTCGACTATGGATTTCATGTGATCACAACGACAACTCACAAAACTCTACGTGGACCTCGTGGCGGATTAATTTTAAGTAAAGGTATAGCCGGCAATCCTCTTAAAGCACCAGAAAAAACTATCGAAAATATACCAACCCTTATTGACCGCACGGTATTTCCCGGCGTACAAGGCGGCCCGCTCATGCATGTTATCGCAGCTAAAGCCGTATCATTCGGCGAAGCTCTACAGCCAGAGTTTAAAATCTATGCTGCTCAAGTCGTTAAAAACGCCGCTGTACTGGCTGATGAGTTGTCTACACGTGGTTTCAAGCTCATTACCGGAGGTACAAGTAACCACCTTATCCTGACAAATGTCCAAGAAAGCTTCGGCTTGCACGGTGGTATTGTTGAAGAAGCACTAGACAAAATCGGTCTAACTCTTAATAAAAATGCCGTAGCTGATGACCCGCTGCCACCATTCCGGCCAAGTGGCGTCCGCTTAGGTACCCCGGCAATTACCACGCGTGGTTTAGTGGAAAAAGATATGGCTACTATAGCCCAGTGGATGAAAACAGCCATTGATGCCCACGAAAATCAAAAAACCCTTGATACACTTCGTGAAGAAGTTAAAGCATTCGCCTTACAGTACCCGCTCCCAAGCGATAAATAATTTGCTATGAACTAAGCGTACTAAGATCAAGGTCACTTTCCGTTGACTTAACTTGTGGCGACTGGCTTGGAGCTGTTTCGATATTCGGCAAGATTTCCGGCTCTTGTTTCAGGTCAACTTCAAATTTTTGTCTGACAGTATCTGTGATTTTTTGTTTGAATGCCAGGAGTTGCTGTGACGAAGTCGCTTTTTCATTAACCAGTACGAGCGGCTGTTTTGCCCACGTTGCCATACCAGTTTCCGGATCATGAAAATCTTTAAACCCGGCTTTTTCAATCAACCAAGCAGCAGACAGCTTGATACCTTGGCCAGCTTCAAGCCGCCAAAATACCACGTCTGGATACTTGGATTGAATCTGCACTAACGTTCCTTCATCGACAACGGGATTAGAGAAAAACGAACCATTATTAGCAACTTTTTTCGGGTCGGGTAATTTTTCAGTACGGATCTTGATGACTGCATCACGAATGATTTGCGGCGTAAACTGTTGTATACCCCGCTCTTTAAGATATCGTTCTAACGCCTGGTAAAAAGGCGGTTCTGGATTTTTCTTTTGTAAGTGCAGTGTGATAGCTGCGATAAAATACCGACCATGATCAACAGTCTTTAAACGGCTGCTACGGTACTTAAATTCAAAGTCATACTTCGACAAAAAGGTAATGGATTTCGTCTGGCGGTCATACACTTCAGCACTCACAAACACGTCAGCAATTTCCTGCCCATAAGCACCTACGTTTTGAACAGGTGTGGCGCCGGCAGTTCCCGGAATCCAGCTCAGTGCTTCTATACCAGTCAAACCTGCCTTGACCGTTCGCTCTACGACAGAATCCCAATTTTCACCGCTGCCAACAGTTATAAATACGTCACCGTCATCGCGTTCCAACACTTCATAACGCTTGATTTTACTAACAATTAAAAGTCCTTGGAAGCCCTCATCACGCCACACGATATTACTGCCATCACCCATCATAATTGCCGGAAGATTTTGCTCGTCAGCCCAAGCAAGCGCGGTCTGCAACTCATCTTTAGTGGTAACTTCAGCTACATAGCGCACAGTACCGCCAAGGCGCATCGTTGAATAATCTTTGAGCGAAACATTTTCGAGCTCTTTCATACCCATATAGTATACCTCTTCCCTCTTGCATCGTACAATCAACAGGGGTAACATGGAAGTATGAGTGAACAATCGGAGCATAAACCATTTTTAGACTTAGGCGGCACGCTAAAACGTATCCGCCAACAGCAGAAAGAGACGCTTGCTGAAGCGGCTGGCGCTGTTGAGCTTGCCGAAGAAGATCTACTCCGTATTGAGCAAGGCTACGACCGTCCAAGCGAGGAAATCTTGATGTTACTGATAAAACATTTCTCCATGTTGGAAGATGAAGCCGTCCGGCTATGGGAGCTGGCTGGCTATGACCAAGGGGAGGCTGAGGAAGATACCTCCGATAACCCAAACGCCACCAAGTCAATCGTCATGACAATCGCCATGGATCCACGAGTAATGTACAGTGACAGTGTCCATATCAGCGGCAACCCAAACGGTTTAGTTTTTACGTTTCTACAACCAGGAGGAGGCCAGCTACCTGCCCTGCCCGTATCCCGTATTGGCATGAGCCGTGACCAAGCAAAGAAAATGCTTGAACTTCTGAAAGACACCTTGGAACAACTTGATAAAGCTACACCATCACCGAAACACCTGCCTCCTTCATCAGAAGATAAAAAAGCTTAAGCCACACCCATATTAAGCCGAAGTGCCACTCGGCCTACCAACCGGTGAAAGTGGAGCGTACTATCTAACAACTGCCTAAATTTATGAAACCAGTCTTCTAGCTTATATTCGTGGGTTCCTAGTTTCTCTAATTCTTGCGGGGTTAATTTCTTGTATGTAAGTCCTGAGAGATCACTCGTAAGAATATTTTCAATCATACGAGTCACCGTTTTTTCTTCGGGTTGAATATCTAAGCTTTCAAGCAGTTTTACGCACAGCTCTTTTAGCTCCTTGGTTACCTCTTGGATTACTACCTCTGAAGTCGCCTCACTACGTTGCAGACTTTGGATGGTTTGGGCCACTTCTGTAATTGTTCCTAAGATCGCTCCGGGCTGTTCTTCGGCAGTAACATCGGGTTTTTCAGGCAAGTCCTCAATATATTCAGCCAAGTTAGCCATAAAAGTATTTTCTTTACGCCCTTTTTCGGCCCTCACTTCGTTCATCATATTGAGACGTGCCATCTCATCCTCATCGAAAGTTTCGTCAATTTGAAATAGCTCTGCAAGTACAGGCGGTAATACCTCTACAGTGTCTGCCTCCTCTTCACCGTCACTCCTTACTTGTTCTGTGAACCCCACTGTTTGCTCGTCTTGCAATGGGGAAACCTCAGTTTCGTCCTCCTCATACAAGCTGTCCTCATTGATGACGGCCGCACGTTCAACACTGCTAGTCTCATCATGTGATCCTATACTGATCGTATTCGGTCTTAATTCATAATTAGAGGATCGACGAATACTACGTTCAGCCTGCACAAGCGTCGATGCTTCCTTTAGCTGAACAATTACTTCCTGGCCGTCACTCTGTCGTATAGCGTCTAGTTGCGCTACCGTAGCATCTTCTTTACTTATTCGCGCAGTAAATAGCGGCTCTGCTGGTATAACAGGATCTCTTATAACCTCTTTAACCTCTTCATGCTTATCATCAATCACCTTGTTTTGGGGCGAATCTTGCGGGGTTTCAAAGGTACGTTTTGCGTAAGGCAACGGATCTTTCCTCTCTATAACGTGCACAGGATCAGGGATAATAAATGCCTCGCGTACTTCATGCCGGGTAGTAGCGACAGCATGCTGCTGAGATAGGGTTAAAGAGCTATCAAACTCAGCTTCTTGCTGCTCGTCGACAGCAGGACCTTCGCTATCATGTACTATACTAGGAAGCCTACTTTCCACCTTCTTCGTTTTTATTTTTTCCTTTGAAGGGATAGTAGGGGGTTCGTCGATTCGTTTTGGCATGTTCTGCAATTGAGCAGCGTCAGCTTCTAGTTTTTTTTTAGTTCTGCGGCTGACCCTACTTTTAGAAGCTCACCCGTTGCTTCATCTTGCATGAGAGTCTTCTTAAATGTCCGATCTTTAAGCATGGCTTCTTCTACGCCTATATTATCTGCCCTGGCTTCTTCAACGATTTCCTTAATGCTCTCCCTCACAAATCCATGCCTACCTACAGCTTCGGCCATAGTACCGACGCAAACTCCTTTAGCGTCACCAGTCGTTACCGCGATAGAACCGAAAGTAGGGTCCTCGATACCCATCTCTATCAAAGCTTGACGACCGATTGCCTCATAATCTGGTTCTACGGTTTCGTGTTGCGGTGCACCCTCTGGCATATGTTCTATATAATAAGCTTACGTTTAAAAAACGTCAATCAATCTAGACGTTGTGTTTTTGCGAAATAACAGATATAATGGCATGGTTAATTTACATTCATGGCGGATGTAGCTCAGTTGGTTAGAGCGTCTGTTTGTGGCACAGAAGGCCGTGGGTTCAAGTCCCATCATTCGCCCCAAATAAAAAGACCAAACCCTATAGCTTGGTCTTTTTATTTGAAAACTTTTAGGTAGCAGAATATATGTGAAGGTCAACGATGATCTGTGGCTTGCCTTTTGGTATGCTGAAAAAATGAACGTTGCTGCACCACAATTACCTTCGAAGCTAAGAAAGCTAGATACTCTTGCTCAAGAGATATACAAAGATGAAACATTGTCTGAGGTATATACTGCAGAAGCGGACATACAGGGAGTACATGTTAATTCACTCTCTTTTTCAGAAGTAAAGATAACGAATACTACCTTTGCGCAAGCTATTTTAGAGCGTACGAGTTTTATCGATAGTATCTTTTCTAAATGCGAGTTTACCGCTTGCAAGCTGCCAGAGGCCTCTTGGCAAAGAGTTGCCATACATAATGGACGCGCAAGCGGCATACAACTACAAAATTCTACCCTCAAAAATGTTGTATTTAAAGACTGTAAGTTGAATTTGGCTAATTTTCGATTCACTACTATAAAGCACTCTATATTTAGAAATTGCGAACTTACTGAAGCGGATTTCTATAATGCAACATTGGAAGAAGTGGCGTTTGAAAACTGTAATCTAGACAAGGTCGAACTCTCCGGTGCAAAACTAAAAACGGTAGACCTGCGAACCTCTGATATTACAAATGTTTTTGGTATCCATAATTTAGGCGGAGCGATTATCGGCAACGCCCAACTTATGTCGCTTGCACCGCGCTTAGCGGCTGAGTATAAGATTATTGTGAAAGACTAAATTGATTAGGTTGTATGATAAAGGTATGTATAAAGCAGTCATTTTCGATTTTTTTGGCGTTTTTGATCTCGATCTTTACGATCACTGGCTAAAAGAAAATGGCTATAGCCGTACGGGAAAATTTGCCGAAATAGTAAAAGGCATGGATGACGGAACAACCGCCAATGAAACTTTCTTCCATACACTGGGAACGCTCAGCGGACAAGATCCTGCCATTGTCAAACAGCAGATGTACGGCTATTCTGTATTAAACGATGAAATGGTCTCTATCGTTAAGATTTTGCGCCAAAACCATTATTCAAGTGTTTTACTGTCTAACGCAAATACTGCTTTTATTTATACCGTACTCAATAAACATGGGATAGCACCATTGTTTGATGAAATTATCATTTCAAGCGAAATAGGCTTTGCAAAACCGAGCAAAGAAATATTCGATTACACTTTACAGAAACTGAAAGCCGATCACAATGAAGTTATTTTCATTGATGATCGCCGAGAGAATATTCAAGCAGCAGAAAGACTTGGCATTAAAAGCTTGGTTTTTACGAATGCCGAAAAACTGAAACATGAATTAGAGTGTCTAGGTATTACCCTCTCTTGACAGAGTAATAAAATAAAATTACAGTTACCTCACAAGGGCCCTGTGGCCTTTTTTACTATCATGGAAAACTTTCGTCCTAATCGTGAACATCTCGTGAAAATGCCCGACGAGCTACGTATACAACAGCGCCTTGGGCAGATATCGCTTACGAATACCGCTCAAGCGGATCTAACGCGAATCCTTTCACGACGCGCTGGCGACCAATTTGATGCAGAAAATTTTGTAGGAGTGATTACTGATAGCGTAGCTGAATACACTTCTCTAGAACTAGAACGACGTGCGAGTGAACATATCGAGTATAACGAAGAGTACATGAACCGGGAACAGGAAAAGTTCCTAGCCAGTAAAATGCCGAGATTCATTACACAACTCCTTACAGGGCAACGAGACAAACAGGAAGTACTTTGGTATTGGTTCGGGGTTATGTATGAAAAAATTCATGCCGATGAACCAGTAGACCAACTCAAGAAGAATGCATTTATACGAGAGCACGTTGAAATGGAGTTGAAGTCAGACTTACCGCGGAAAAAGAAAAAACTCCAAAAAAGACTACTTAGTCATCGTGATAGCGTAAGACCCCATACTACCGCCCGACATAACGGACGGCATTAATCAGATTATTGGTATAATATATTGCAAGAGAAGCAAAAAGGAGCCTTATGAAAAAGATTGTGCAGTTTGTTCGTGCATATAAATTGTTTAGTTTCGCATTAATTACCAGTGCTGTAGCGCTCGGACTTGATCTTGGGGGCCTGAACACAGCCACTCATTGGATTTTAGGTATTCTTGGCGTCGCTGTATTGCTACCACTTTTATATGGCATGATTCAAGATATTCGTGACGGTACGTATGGGGTAGATATCTTAGCAGCTACTGCTATTGGCACCGCTGTTATTATGCAAGAATACTGGACTGCTTCAGTGATCATCCTTATGCTCACCGGAGGCGAGGCACTTGAGCAATATGCTGGCCATCGTGCAAAAACCGAGTTAGAAGCGCTCTTACACCGAGCACCTCAAAAAGCCCATATTCTCCGTGGCCGTAAAGAGATTGACGTAAAAGTGAGCGATGTCACCAAAGGTGACAAGCTCATCATTCGTCCAGGTGAGTTAGTTCCGGTTGATTCAGTTGTATTAGAAGGTACTGGCAGCTTTGATGAATCAAGCCTCACAGGTGAAAGCATCCCACAACCTAAAGACATCGGCGATGAACTTTTAAGTGGTAGTGTCAACGTAGACGGCGCTATTACTGTCCGTGCGCTTCGTCCAGCGGCAGAAAGCCAATACGAACAGATCATTAAACTCGTTAAAGATGCCACAGCCAGCCGTGCACCGTTTGTGCGTATGGCCGATCGTTATGCGGTACCCTTTACAATCATTGCGTTTGCAATTGGTATAGGTGCGTGGGTTATTAGTGGCGATTCCTTGCGCTTCCTACAGGTGCTTGTTGTGGCTACACCTTGTCCACTTATTTTAGCTGCGCCGATTGCAATAATCTCAGGCATGAGTCGAGCTGCAAAACATGGCATTATTATCAAAAACGGCGGTGCACTGGAAAAACTTGCACAGGCTAAAACCTTTGCCTTTGATAAAACCGGCACACTGACACGTGGTGAACTTGTTGTCGATAACGTAAAAACATTCAATAAGCACCAAGCCAAAGAAGTTATTGGACTTGCCGCGGCCTTAGAACAAAACTCCAACCATGTCGTTGCACAGGCTGTCATTCGTTACGCAAAAGATAAAAAAATTTCCTTTGCCAAAGCCAAACGCGTCAAAGAGTTTGCAGGCCTTGGGCTTGAAGCACACGTTAGTGGTAAAGATATATTAATCGGGCGTGAACAGCTCATGAAAGATCAAAATGTAGTCTTCCCTAAAAACTTCAAGTTGAACTCCGGCAAACAAACTGCAACATACTTGGCTATTAACGGCAATTTAGCTGGAGTTATTAGTTTTACTGATGAAATCCGTACAGAAAGTGCCTCGACAATTGAACGGTTGAAGCATGCTGGCGTGAAACGTCTCATGATGATCACTGGTGACAACAAGAAGACCGCCCAGGCTGTCGGCAAGTCTCTCGGCATTAGTAACATTATCTCTGAGGCACTACCTTCTGACAAACTACATGCATTGACAAGTTTACCAAAAGACCATCATCCAACAGCATTTGTTGGTGATGGCATTAACGATGCACCAGTATTGACTGCAAGCGATGTAGGTATTGCGCTTGGTGCACGTGGTGCAGCTGCAGCTGCAGAGTCGGCTGATGTTGTGATTATGCTCGACGATGTAGAGCGTGTAGCGTACAGTCGTGAAATTGCCAATCGGACTTTCTTTATTGCTAAACAAAGCATTTTGATCGGTATTGGACTGAGCGTGATTCTAATGTTTATTTTTGCAACCGGAGCCTTCGCGCCTATCTACGGTGCGCTCGCTCAAGAAGTTATAGATATTATTGTGATCATCAACGCACTACGTGCACACGGCACATTTTCTCAACCAATTGCTTCAAACCTCAATTTAGAAGAAGCGACTGCGTAACCGATAGCCTTTAAGTTAAATCCACTTTGTGCTATTGTGATGTGCAGCAAGTAACTACATTAATGCCGATAGGGAACAGTCGTGGGATTTCTAAGAAAACGTCAAACCGAGACAGTAATACGTAATCCACAGCAAATTATGCTAGAGGCGCTCTTGGATGACCCACATGTTCCTAAGCCAGATAATATTCTCGGCTATGAACCTTCGGCTACTGGCGTTGCACAACCTTTACCATCCCCTGAAGAACTTGCACAAGAGCCCGATATCAAAGCAGCGCTTATTGCAGCTGAAGGTATTTGCAAACTTGTTGCATAGACAGGACTCTCTACATAGCACTAGGTACGAGCCAACGCTTGCTCGACATCAGCGCGCGTAACCCGTACCTCACTACCTGGCCTTGCCTGCTGGCTGAGCACTTGGTTAGCCACAATATTTTCAACCGTACGCTGCACTATCCTACGCATCGGCCGGGCACCTAAGCGTGGGTCATAGCCTGCCTGCACTAACAGCTGCTTGGCATCATCATCTACGGTAACGGCAAGTTTTTGAGCTGCAAGTGTCTTATTAACGCCTTTTAGGATCAGGTCAATAACTTGTAGTAGTTCTGCCGGCTCAAGCGGCCTGAAGAGCACTATATCGTCGAACCGGTTTAAGAATTCGGGACGAAATGTATTGCTATTAACTAATTCATCGGTAAACTGCTGTTCAAACTGTTCTAGTTTTTCGCCCGCTTCAATGTGTTGTCTGATACGGTCTGCGCCGGCATTGCTAGTAGCGATAATTACTGCATCACGGAACGACATTTCGCGGTTATTTATATCGCGCAAAATACCCTCATCAAGCACCTGTAGCAGCGTGCTGAGGACCTCAGGATGCGCCTTCTCAATTTCGTCAAGAAGCACTACACTGAACGGCTGCCGCGCAATTTGAGCCGTCAAGCTGTGTGAATCTTGCGCCGGATCAGCAATCAAACGACTCACATCCTCTGAACGAACAAATTCATTGAGGTCCAAACGGACTATATTATTCTCATCACCAAAGAACACGGCTGCAACGCTCTTTGCGAGTTCAGTTTTACCTACACCAGTCGGACCAAGGAATAAAAAGGTACCAATTGGCCGATTTGTATTGCGCACACCTGCCCGCGCCCGCCGCAAAGCGTCACTTACCACTTGCACGGCTCTCGTCTGATTGATCATTCGTTCATGGATAAGGCTTTCGAGGTTAAGAAGCGTATCACGTTCTGCCGCCGTGTTTGCTGTACCAACTTTTACGCCTTGTGTTTGCTCAATCGCCTGCTCAATTGACTTCTGGGTTATAAGCCCACCGTCACTAAAACTTGCCGCAGCTTCTAGAAGTTTCAACGCCCTGCCTGGCATAACCTGCTCCGCAATAAACCGTGAACTTAATTGATACGCCGCTCGCAAGGACTGGTAAGTATAGAGAACTTTTTGCTGATACTCGAACAAAATCGCTTGGTTCTGCATAATATACATTGTTTCCTGTTCATTCGTAGGCGGTATGGCGATTCGGTTCATATTCTGCGCGAGTGCCGGATTGTTATGAGAAATGCGGGTCCACCGTTGTTCATCCATTGCTAAAATGATGCGTAAGGCCCCGCCATCCAAAATTGGCAACAGCACGTTGCTCAAATCAACCGAGCCTGTACCTTCTTCAAAAAACAACTGTGCATCATCCAGAAATAAAATAATATTTTTTGCCCTCAGCGCCTCATAACACATTCGTTGCACTAGTTCCTCTAGCTCACCCCTGCCTCGTGCTTGTGCCATAAGTGTAGATGGATCAAGCGCGATGACTTGATGATAGTGTAAAGATTTCGGTACGCCAGGGTCAGCTTCCAATAATTGCTCAGCAAGTGTATAAACCAGTTTGGTTTTGCCGCTGCCAAGTTGTCCGACAAGCACTGCATTCCGGCGCCCTGCCTGCGACAAGGTGTTTGTTATATGGCCTACAAGTTGTGCACGGCTTCCTAGTTCCCTGGCCAGTGAACCGCTATAAGTAATATGTTCGCTTACATTAAAGCCAAAGCGATCAAGCAAAGGGATGTAACCGAATGCCCAATCGCGTCCAATCCCCCCTTTCTGACGATGGCTTTTATGCTCTTCAACCAGTTCATCAATATGTTTATGCCACTCCAAGCCCTCAAGTAAGTCTTCTTTATCTATACCAAGGTACGCAAAATAATTATCTAGGCCGTGAACGGTTTGTAAAAGCGCCACCATAACAACTGCCGAGTCAATCGTAGCGTAACCATATGCAGCCTGGTATTGCTTTGCCAGCTGCCATACAGCTGGAGTATCTGCGACGTTTGTACTCGCTGTCTCTTCCAAAAAATCCGGATCAATAATAAAGCGGTTAGCGATAAAATTGGAGCCGCGCGTATTTTTAATAAGTTTTGCCAGATCTTTCGGCGTATGATTACGTGGCAAATGCGCCAATAAACTACTGTCCAGTAAAGCATCTATTGTAGATTCCTGCTTATTCGGCGGTATGTTGCGCAGTGATCGCCCCCATCGTGCCAGCACGTATGCTGGGCCAGAAAAACTGGCCACAAGCCATCCGACACTAATATCGAGAACTATCACCAAAAGAATTCCCACCGCAAGCCATCCAATCGCAATAGCTAGTATGGTTACATAAAATGTTTGGGAACTGACTGTTTTACTTAAACGTGCCTGGCGGGCTCGCTCACTGTCGTAAACAAAAAGGTTTGCATTGTCCATACGTCTACATCACCGCCATCATTATTGCACCGACCAATGGCAATACTGGCAATACAAGCCACAACGCAGCCCAGGTAAGTCCTGCGACAAATATACCGGCTGCCGCAATGCAGCCGGATACGATCATAATACTGCGTACAACCGCCCCGAATAACCTGGAAAAAGTCCTATCAAACCATGCGCGTAATTTTATGTTCAAAGGCCCCCTGACACTACCCGCGTCAATTTGTCGAAATGGCGCGAATAATGTTTTGGCAAGCAGCCCTACCGAAAAAGCTTCGAGCACGCTTCGAGCACGCTTCGATACATTTTCTAATTCATTCATCCAGGCAGTCGTATACCACCATTGCAACATACTGAACAATACCATAAGCAACATTATACACTCTGTTAACCCAGTTTACTGAGAACTACAGCTATCCAGACTGGAACGGTAATATTGTCGAAGCCTCGCGGGCTAGCATTTTCAAGAACTGTTGCTACAAAGCTCGTCCACAGCAATAACCCTATACTTATGTGTGTATCGGTACCAATACTATATCCAACCAATATCGCTATAGAAATTACAAAAAAGGCCGCACTCCCTACAATGCTTTTCGTATGGCCTAGTACGCTATATCGGTTTTTTTTGCCAAATTGTGTACCAATTATTGCTGCCAGCCCATCGGCTAAACTCATATGAAGCAGCGCCGCCATATACATCCAACCGTCTCTTGTGAGTAATGCTAAAAGACCGACGCTTACCGCAAAAAATACCTCACCCCAGGTTGGCCGCTGAACGCTGTGGATCGCTCGGAATATGCCAAAATATTTCGAAACACCCACCACCACAACAAATGTTGCGCTAAGGAAAAATATTTGGTACCACGACAAAAACAACGGCCAAAACGCCACGAAACTTCCCACCATAATATGGGTAAATTTACGGCCAATCTCATTTTTTAACCACCCTTTTCGCCACCCGTATTCGCCCATACAGAGCACCGCAAACGTAACAGCACAAGCCAGAAGAACTAACATAATTACCCTTATTGTACGCCCCTCGTTCAGGAACTTAAAAATTTACTTGCTTACATCATCTGTGCCAGGACTATAAAAAGAAGAGACCCTGGGGTAGGCGGGTCTCTTTGATGGGTTGCTTGTTCGGGGTTGTTCCTAATACTTTAGGGTTTAATGGGCTTTACTAAAAAGCTATTAAGATTCGCTTTCTGCTTCCCAAGGTGACCGCTATGGGTCGACTTCCTTGAGAAGGATTCTCTTGTATGTAAAGCCACATTCGGCTGTTGCCATGTTACCTCCTCTCTTTGCGAGTTAACATGTTCTATTGTATATAGCGGTTCTATGGCTAACTATGGAAAATCTTACATTGATATTTTTTGCGTGACTGTCCGGAAAATGGACTGTTCAGCCGCAGACAATTTATCGCAACCGAGCCGTTCAGGTACGGCATTCATGAGCTCGCCTACGATAGCCTTGCCTTTTTTCGTGAGCTGCAATGTTTTAGTACGCCGGTCATATTCACATTCATTGCGGAGTACCAACTGCCGGTGGACAAGCCTGTCTACAATACCGGTCACATTCGAGGCGTCACAGTGCAGTACTTCCGCTACTTTTCCCATAGGCAACTGGCCTTCACGGTTGATCGCAAACAGCGCGAACAATTGCATTACCGTTAGCTCACGCTCTTCAGCAAGCACAAGCAGCTCGTGTTTTATCCGTCCTAGAAAGAGCAAAAGGTCTTCACAGAGCTGATTTGAAACAGGCTTCATGGTCGTATAATAGCATATTTTTAAAAAATAGTTGACTACTTCAAATATCTATCTATATAATACTTGAAGTCATAAAATAAATAGGAAACTTACATGGTAGAAAAGGTAAAACATAAAGGGTTGGCGCTTGCCGTCTTGGCAGCTGCCCAATTCATGGTGGTGCTTGATGCCACTATCGTCAACGTTGCCCTGCCTGCGATTCAGCATACCCTCGGCTTTACAAGCGATTCACAGCTGCAATGGGTCGTAACCGCTTACGCGCTAGTATTCGGCGGCTTTTTATTGCTTGGCGGACGGTTGGCAGACTTATTCGGACGCCGCGGTATATTCTTGGCTGGCGTTATAATCTTCGCCGCAGCATCCTTGTTGGCTGGTATAGCACAAAATCCAGGCATGCTTATAGTGTTCCGCGCCTTACAGGGTCTCGGCGGTGCATTGCTTTCGCCAGCGGCACTTTCACTGCTGCTCACTATATTCAAAGAAGGTCCGGAACGTAACCGCGCCCTTGGTATCTGGAGTATGGTCGCCGGTGGAGGCGGTGCGGTCGGACTATTACTTGGCGGCATACTGACACAATACATTGATTGGCGCTGGATTTTCTTCATCAACATCCCGGTTGCTGCCGTTATTGTTGCCGCTGCGCTGAAGTACGTACCAAAAAGCCTGCCAGCAGAAACACGGCCAAAAGTAGACATGGCTGGCGCTATTACCGTTACTGCCGGGCTTATAAGTCTGGTGTACGCGCTTGCGAAAGCACCTGACAATGGCTGGACTGACGCTACGACTCTTGGATTCTTTGCTGCAGCAGCAGTATTGCTTATCACATTTGTCATTAATGAACTTCGCGTCAAGGAACCACTTATTAATTTAAGTATCTTCCGCAGGCGCAATGTCAGTGGCACCGCAGTCATTCAGACACTAATGCCAGCTGCGATGTTCGGTATGTTCTTCTATATGTCAATCTACCTTCAGCAGATCCTCGGCTATTCTCCAACCCATACCGGTATAGCAAACCTGCCGTTCACGATTGTCATGATCATTACTGCGGGCGTATTGTCTAAGAAGATTGCAAATATTAACCCTAAAATTATATTAGTCATTGCGCCGCTCTTAGTAGCTGCAGGCTTACTGTACTTCTCACGCCTACCCGTAGACAGTAATTACTGGACTGATATATTGCCGGGAACCATCGTTATGTCTGCCGGAATGGCTGGAGTATTCGTTACTGCTACACTTGTCGCAACGAGTGGCGTGTCACATAAGGAATCAGGACTGATATCTGGAATACTAAATACTTCGCAGCAGGTTGGTGGTGCCATCGGCCTTGCAGTTCTAACTGTAATATCTACTTCAGTTACCAAAACTGACATGGAACAAGCTGGAGGTGATCCAACCGCTCTTACGACATCACTAGTACATGGGTTTCAGCATGCGTTTGTTGCCTCTGCCATTTTTGCAGTAGCTGCCAGCATAGTAGCGTTGGTCATCATTAAAACGAAGAAACCGACCAAAGCTGATCTTGCTCACGAGGCTGAAGTTGAAGCTGAAGCCCTCCCAGCCATCCCCGGCGTATAAAAGTAACTACTCCTTAAACCAAGCCTTCTATGCCGGAAGGCTTGGCTTTTAATTTTATCTCTGTAAATTGACATTGATCCCACATAGTCATTGATTTAGCTCACAAAAAAATGTGATATTTAATTTAGATTTAAGATTTGATCCGTATGCTTAGTAGTAGGAGGATATGCGATGAGTAATACATCACTTCTACATTTATTTCAAACGGGCCGCTGCCTAACATACGAAAAAGATGAAATTATTATCCGAGCCGAAGACATACCGTCGGGTGTTTATTATATAAGTTCGGGTTGGGTCAAAGCTTATGCGTTAAACAAAGATAAAGAGGCATCTATTGTTATGACCTTACTCCCTGGTGATGTCTTTCCCTGTGCCTGGGCACTTACCGGCATTGATTATGACCTTAATTTCGCCGCTTTGGGAGAAACCGAACTCTTACGCATACCTACAAAACGGTTTAACGAAGCCATTAAAAACGATGCGGCATTATCACAGGAGTTACTACAAATATTCGCCAATAACTTCTTTACTCTTACGAATGAACTCAACAATATCCAATATCATACAGCACGCGAAAAAATTGTTTATCGACTCCTGTTCCTTGCAAAATGCTTTGGCAAACAAGAAAATAATAAGGTTATCATATCGAAGCATATTCCTAATGAATATATTGCCCGCTCAACCAACATGACACGTGAGACAACCAGCCGGGAGATGAGCCGATTAACACGCAAACGCCTGATAAGGCATACCGAGGAACAAATTATTATTTCTGACATAGACGGTTTGTTAAATGAAGTCGAAGACCAGGCAAAGGGCAGTATATCCCGCCCACCGTTCAGCAGCGTACTTAATACATTATCAAGGTAAATGCAACGCATAAGAAAGATATAAACAGAAAACCCTATGAAAGCCCTAGCAATCGAAGACAACACTACCCTTGCACAAAGCATTAAAGATTATTTGAAACCGGTCTGGGTCGTGGATACCGTAGAGACTGGCGAAGAAGGCATTGAGCTCGCTAAAAACAATCCTTACAACGCTATTATTCTCGATCTCGGTTTACCGGGGATGGATGGCCAAGACGTATGCTTAAGTATTCGAAAATCTGGTATCACTACCCCTATCATTATTTTGAGTGGCGTTTCTGAAACAGATACAAAAGTAGCACTATTGAACAACGGTGCAGATGACTATCTGACAAAGCCATTTAACTCTACTGAACTACAAGCACGCTTAAACGCCCTGCTCCGCCGCGGCTCTCAAAGTGAAAATACCGTAGAGATATTAAAGATAGACAATCTCACTCTCGACCCTCAGAGACGTGAAGTAAAACGCGGCAGTAAAACAATTGATCTACGACGCAAAGAGTTTGATATCCTCGAGTATCTGATGCGAAACCAAGGCAAAGTAGTAAGCAGACCAATGATTATCAGCCAAGTATGGGATGCACATACCGAAACTTGGAACAGCACTGTCGATGTCCATATTAAATATCTGCGCGATAAAATTGATAAACCGTTTAAGCGCAAATTAATTAAAACTGCACATGGGGTGGGCTATACTATTCATAAGTAAGCCAGTAAAATAATAAATACAGAAAGGGGCACGCATGAGCGATATCGTGGCGCGCATACTTACCGACGCAAGCGTTCGTGACAACACCGCAGTTGAGGACGAACTTCTACGTGAAGTCGTTGCTACTGCTTGGCAAACCGTACAGGAGCCATAAGTCACACTTTCTGGACGCCTTTCACATGGCGTCCAGAACCATACAAACCAAACCATCACCATGTTCCAGCATATTTACAGAAAATTCATCGAGCCTTTTGCGGATGACCCAGACCATAAGAGCCGTGAGCTCGTGTTAAACTGGCTACTTTTTGGCCTTGGCAGTCTTTTATCACTATTTTTCTTGAACAGCCTCGTTGGATTTCTGCAGAACAATAAGACATACACGCTTATAGCTTTCTTAATAAGTAGCATAATTGTATGTGCTATAGTTTCCTATTTATTATTTCTACGCAGTAAGAGATACATTCAAATAATTGCCAGTCTTGTTTTAATTTTGTTCCTCTACACTGCTGCTGTATTTTTGATATATCGTTGGGGCATTATTAATATTTACGGCATTTTATTGTTCGCAATAATCGTCGTTGTTGCCGGTATTCTTTTCAGGGCTCGGTATTCACTGTACTCCACACTGGTGATAGGTGTTACGCTAGCCTTTTTTGAGTACGCAAAAGGACGTCACATTGTACATCCTGATTTTTCACCTACAGCAATTAAAACCTCCTATTTTGAAGTTATTAATTTCACAGCTATTTTTCTTATTATTGCCCTGGTTTCCTGGCTCTTCAATCGACAAATGGAAGTATCTCTCCATAGGGCACAAAAGTCCGAGAAAGAATTAAAATATGAACGCGACATGCTTGAAGTAAAAGTGGAGGAGCGAACACGCGCATTACAAGAAGCGCAAATCGAGAAAGTCCAACAAGTGTATAAATTTGCAGAGCTGGGACACCTAAGTACGGCCCTTTTCCATGATCTAGCCAATAGCTTGTCAAGCTTAACTCTCGATATTGAATCAATGCGTAAAAAAGGTAAAGCCGATTTCACCAAACGAATTGACGATAATATTCATTACATCGACAGCGTTGTTCAAAGGGTTAAATCACAAATTCAAGGTAATAACGACGTTGAAACTTTCGATGCACTAGCCGTAACCAAAGAATTAGTAGACATCTTATCGTATAACGCACGTAAAGCCCGGACTCACATTGAGCTGCACGCAGACAAAAATAAACCAATTGCTTTTACTGGTAACCTCACCCGCTTCCGACAGCTTATTATCAATTTATTATCGAATGCCATTGAGGCTTACCCACCTCCTACTTCTGAAACTTTAGCCAAAGACCGGCCAGTACTTATAAAAATGTCCCAAGAAAAAGGTAAAATCATAATAGAAGTTACAGACTTTGGCAAAGGCATACAAAAAGCTACGCAATCAAAAGTCTTCGATCCATTTTTTACTACAAAATCTGCTGGCTCCGGCATCGGACTTTTTATTGTCCGACAAGTAGCCGAGAAAGATTTTTCTGGAAAAATTAAGCTTACTAGCAATAAGAAAACAGGCACGACGTTTACCGTCATAATTCCAAAATAGCCACTATGCAAAAACGTTTATGCACACTGGCCATCAATAAAGGGCTGGAATATATCGCCGCGGAACAGGCAACCGACGGAAGCTTTGTAGGCTATCTAAGCCCCGACCCCCATTCTTTTAGCGGTGATTGTGAAAAAGTTTGGACAACGTTCACGCCCTCCCTAATACTCGGTGCACTCGCATCGATTAACACCCCTAAAAACAGAGATATTCGGGAAAAAATCGCTACGTTCCTCTTGTCACAGCGAAGCGAACAATGGGCCTTTAATTATTGGTCAAAAAAAGAAATGAAAAAACATTCTTTTCAGTATCCTGACGACCTTGATGATACGTTTGCTGCGCTTATTGGCCTATACTTACACGATCCTACTATTATTTCCCCAAAGGTACTCGTATATATGACCAAACTTTTGATTGCTACTGAATCGCAAGTTGGAGGTCCCTATAAAACATGGTTGGTACCTAAAACCAGCACCAAAGAATGGCTTGATGTAGACATTGTAGTAAACAGTAACATCGCATATTTTCTATCGTTAGTGTCTGAAGTCCCACCAAATTTGAAACATATGCTTATAGAAGCCGTGCTGCGCAATAACCTGCATTCGCCATACTATCCTTCAAAGTACCAAGTCATATACTTTATATCTCGCACATTATTGCCTCAGGATATTAACCTAGCACTTATAGAACAACTCCGTAACTTAAGTAATACAAGGCCAGCTGACGATATTGAGCATGCGCTTGCCGCAAGCACCCTACTTCGGCTTGGCGGTACTAAAAGTGAAATTGAGCCGCATATTCAACACCTTTTAAACCATCAAGCTAGCAACGGGTCTTGGCAGCCAGGGACTGTTTTTGTGAACCACCATACAAAAGAGCAAACTTTCTACGTCGGCAGCTCATCAACCACTACGGCATTTGCGCTCGAAGCAATAGCATTGTACGGCGATTTTATACAAAGAACCCAAGAAAAGACTACAAAAACTACAGAAGATAGCAAAAAACAAACAGTTCCAGCAGCTCTCCATAGTGATATAAAACAATACTGTAATTCCCTTGACCCTCCACTAAAAAATATCTTGGAAACCGCAGTTTTAAAACTCCTTAACAGTAATAATGGCATGGAAGTTACGACGCTTGGATCCCAGTTTAGCAAATCGATAAGCATACCGATCCAAAATAGTAGCCCAACATTTCTAAAGCGCTTAAGCGCGGCTAACACATATGGCTGGATCGCATACACTATTTATGACGATTTTATTGATGACGCAGGGGAACCTTTACTTCTACCTGCTGCCAATGTTGCAATGCGCCTTTCATATGACCTTTATCGAAATGCCGTGCCAGACAAACAAGATTTTAGGCAGTATGTGCAGCAAACTTTTAATACTATCGATGCAGCAAATGCCTGGGAGCTGACACATTGTCGTTTCAGTGTATATAAAGGTAAGACTATCTGCATCGAAACGCTTCCTGATTATAAAGACCTTGCCCAACTTGCCAACCGCTCACTTGGGCATACTTTAAGTCCTCTTGCAGTATTAGCTCGCAACAATGAGATGGCTGATGCATTTCAAAATATTAGTACTGCCCTCAAACACTATATTATTGCCAAACAGCTCAATGATGACGCGCATGATTGGAGACAAGACATAATGCACGGACATATAACCTATGTAGTGGCTACTATACTGAAAGAATTGGCAATAGCACCCGGAACCTATGCGCTTCATGAACTACTCCCTATTATGCAAAAACGTTTTTGGCACTATACGCTTACTAGTATTTGCAGCGACATGGAGTATCAACTACATTTAAGTCGCCAGGCCCTGGAATCAACGCCTTTACTAAATAAAAATAACGTTATCGCAACTCTGCTAGATTCTATTGAATCATCCGTAAAAGATACGCTTACAAAACAAGCTCAAACCAAAGAATTTCTCCAGTACTTCTAGAACTATACGGGTATAGGTAAGAATTCTTACCGAACTTGCAACATAAACTGACTACTGCGTAAAGTAGCAAGGTGAAATCAGAGCAGACACGCGATATCCTCGAACAACTGGCTGGAGTGGATGGATAATTATAGCCTTAGCTGGCCTGCTCGTTTTGGCGCTCGACCCTATTTTCAAACCTGCAATACTCGTAAATGTACCAAATGAAAACATGCGTGTCGTAGAAAATATTTACCAGGTGTTTATTGGCAAATTCAGTGATCAGGCCACTAGCATGTTTATTATTGCCACTTTGCTGGTAATTACAACAGCTGTAGTACTTTGGATAAAACCAATCACTGCACGAATCGTCCGAAAATAATTACGTAGCTATTTTACTATTGGTTGCGGCGTGATGTACGTCGAGCTGTTCGACGTGCTACACGGCGAGCTTGGCCTAATCCCATAGCATGGTCCTCTTACATGGTAAGTTCCAGTATGAACGCCTTGTTTTACGTTGCAGTAATAAATCCCATACCTTCTACGTTTTGCTTGGCGCATTCTGTTTTTCCGCATGGTGTTCAAACGTTTCACCTTTAGTGACTTCTATCGTGGAGTCTTTGAGCGGTGATTCACGCAGGAACAGTGCAACTACAAATGCAGCAACGGTGAATGGTATAGCCAACAAAAACATATCATGGAATGATGCCACATATGCTTGCAAGACATCGTGTTTAATCGCTGGCGGAATATTACTTACACCAGTTGATACCGCCGCATCAGTAAAGGCCTTAGCTTGCGGCAATGTTTCCTGAATATGGTGTGTAAGTCGTGACACTAAAATTGAACCGAATACCGCACCGCCGATACTGCTGCCCAGACTACGGAAAAATGTTACCGTTGAGGTTGCGGTACCCATATCCTTACGTCGAGTTGAGTTTTGTACTGCAAGCGTTGGGATTTGCATAAACATGCCCAAACCCGCACCAATAACAAGCATCCATACAGACAGCGTCACATGGCTTGTAGTGAGCGTTAGATGGCTAAATAGCCAGATACCTAATGTAAGCAAAGCCGTACCAATAAGTGGAAACATTTTGTAACGCCCGGTTTTAGTTACCAATCTGCCCGACACAATCGAAGCGCCAAGTATGCCGATAACGAGCGGCAGCATCAGTAAGCCAGATTCCGTCGGCGTATTACCACGAACAATTTGTTGGTATTGGGGGATATAGAGAATGCTCGCAAACATGGCAATACCGGCAAGCACTGAAAGCAAAACTGATGTAACGAAAATATCATTCTTAAACAAACTGAGCGGGATAATTGGTTCGGCAGCGTAGCGTTCGCGAACAATAAAGAGTAGTGTAAAAACTACTGAGGCTATGCCAAGGCCAATAATTTCAGCTGATTTCCATACATACTCCGTGCCGCCCCAAACGCATACAAGCAACAAGCTAACTACTGCCACAGACAACAGCGAAGCACCAATGTAATCAATCTTGTGTTCACTGCGTCGCACTGGCAAATGCAGTTTTGTGCTCACCGCCCACAGAGCCAACAGCCCCAGCGGTATATTAATAAAGAATATCCAATGCCAACTTAAATGGTCAGTAAACAAACCGCCCAGTAGCGGCCCAATAACGCTTGATATAGCAAACACCGCGCCAAAATACCCTTGGTAACGGCCACGTTGGCGAGGTGGTACCACATCGCCAACAATTGCTAATACCAACGCCATCAAACCACCACCACCTAAACCTTGTAGGGCGCGGAAAGCAATGAGCTGGTCCATATTCTGACTCAATCCACAAAGCACCGAACCAACCAAAAATATTGAAATGGACGTTATGAAGATTTTCTTCCTGCCGTACAGGTCGCCCAACTTGCCGTAAATAGGCGTTACTACCGCGCTCGCTAGTAAATAGGCGGTAGCTACCCACGATAATTTATCAAGGCCATGCAAATCTACTGCAATTTGCGGCAATGCTGTAGAGACAATCGTTTGGTCAAGCGCAGCCAAAAGCAGCGTAAGCATTAATGCGCCGATGATTACCATAATTTCCCTATGACTACGCTGGTAATCATCAGGTACCACTGCTACTTCAGCCGACGTTGCCGCAGGCTGATTCTCTCTTTTTTTCCGTTTAAATAATGATCGTAACTTCATCTATATTTTCGTTTCCTTTTCTTGCCAAATTTCTAGCTGTTGTGCCATCTTTTTTTGTATACGCGCCATAGTCATCAACTCTTCATCGGATAACGTTTCGGTAAATTTCTTAAAATACTCTTTTCGACGCTCTTCTAGATTTTTAATTTTTTCTTCGCCCTTTTTAGATACACCCAAATACACAATACGTCTGTCTTGCTGGTCTTGTTCACGCGTAATATAGCCGAGCTGGTCTAGGCCGTCAATAAACTGTGTGATTGAGCTTGGGGTCATCTGCAGTGTAGCAGCTAACTTTCTGCCGCTTACAGGTTGGCTGTGCCTGAGGTGGAATAAAATACCTATCTGAGCTGGCGAAAGACTTTCCTTACCCATCGCACCGTACATGCGCATTTTCCAAGCACGTTGCATTGACTGCATATTTGCAAGCAAGTCCTCAATCATCTCTTCTCTGTTCATAATAGACTCCGATAAGTAGTAATAGTTAATATACTTAATAGTTTAGTTACTTAACTATTTTTTGTCAAATATAAATACTGGCTATTCGGTATAAGCAATGCTCTATTACTCTATTGAGTTAAATTGTCCAGGAGTAGAAAAAGCGAGATGCCTGTAGGGCGGAAACCGTGGCTTCCGCCCCACTAGCTAAATTTCTTTGGTCACACCGTCACGTTAATGTTAGGAACCTGGGCAGGAGCGTAGCTTGGATCCCACACCATGACCTCCATATGCCACAACCACATAGTGCGAACCTTGCCCTCTATCCGGGTCGTGGTTTTCGCCGCGATTCTCCCTACACGGGACACGCGCTTACTCACCTCGACTCTGTAGGCACCCGTTTTGTCGACGTATCCGTAACTGATTCTGAGAACCTTCTGCCCTCTCATCAAGTTGGCTATCAGGAACGACTTGCCGTGTGAGTGCTTGAGCACGATCTCACCGCACAGACCGCCGCACACGCCCCATGACGTGCCAGCGTTTGCCAGCGTGTAAGACACCAACGGGCGTCTAGCTCTTGGGGCCTTGATCCACGACTTGCCACCGCCATAGAACATCTTGACAGTTGGCCGACGTCTTTCTGTAGCGAGGGCGTTGCCACTCAGTGCGAGAGCCAAAAGGAGGCCCATTAGCACTACTATACCACTACGCTTCATTCCGGAGCATACTCCTGGACTAGTGATTTCCCTCGGCAAAAAAGCCTCGGACAACGACACAGCAAAGTTGCTGAATCTAGCAAATTATACTGTAATCAATCCATGGCTTCAATAGCTAGCGAGCCAACAGCAGCTCGCCGCAAACTTAATATAATGAATATCGTGATATTCTTGAGCCCGTGAATAAGCTATTGATTAAAAGATATTGTTGTCAAAAAGGTAGAATTACCCAAGCCACGACTTCGAGTAAAGCGAAAGGTCAGTTAAAAATAAGCTGCTATTATTGAAAAAGCTGTCAAGAAATAATAGAACGCCTTCAATCAACAGGTGGTCAGAAATTACCCACAAATTAAAAAGAGCCCTAATATGAGCTCCTTAAAATCGATAATTCTATTCGTGGTCGAGACCTACATATTCTACTTGAACTATTTAAATACATAGCTGATAATCCCGAAAGCTCAGAAAGACTACTAGAAAAGCTACGCACGCCCACAAGGAGCAAGCCTCAGTTGGCTGAGAAACTTGTATATTAACTACCTACGGTAACAGGCAGGTCTTCTACAAATCTACCAGCAGGGGTGTCCATATTTGCGAGTGTCATCAACACTTCACCCTTATTGTAATGAAGAGCGTGTGGATCTATTTCAGGGACTGTGGTTGCAGTCATTTCAAATCCAAGCTGTTCTGCTAAGCGTATTTCTCCACCAGAAAGCATTGTAGCTAACAACACTCCGTTTGGCTCGACTGTCCTACGAGCTTCTTTAAGCATGGCTAAACGCTGGCTGTAGTTCATAATGTCGGGGTCGCCCCAACCAGAGTAGTCTTCATCACGAGCAGCAAATAGTATCTTCAATAAGTTGCCCGTATCAGCCATAAGATGAGGCTGAAGCTCACTTGGCACTCCCTCTAATTGTCTTGGAGCCTGTGCAATTTCCTCTGGCACACGAGTTAATCCTTGCATGACTATTCCACCTAAAGATTGAGCAGCAAAAGGTAGTCTTCGTACATCAGCTAGCAAGGAAGCACCCTTTTCAGGTGTTATATTTGAGATGATAATACCGTTTGGTAATTTCACTCCATCAAGAGCAATATAACCCTTAGTAGTAGGACCACCTACTTCCAACAAGGGCTTTGTAGTACCACGAAGTGCCTGCTTTGTTGCATTACGCATACTGCGTCGCTGTTGGCGACTTTCGCTATACACATCTTTACAGAACTCGGTAGCCCTAACGGGGTAACGGTTTAAAATCTCACTCACAGCCACATTTTAACATTATTTTATATAAAATGCAAGCACTAGGACTATGTTAAGGCGTCGCACAATCTACCCTGAGTGAAATCACTCACAAATTAAAAGAACCCTGGAGAGGGTTCTTAAAAAACGGTGATTTCGATCGTGGTCGCCCAAAGGCGAATAATTTTGAACCTTACTTTACTAGTTTATTGCACACCTTAAACAAATCGTGGGACGTAGTAACTTACGGAAAAGAAACTGCACCACTTATCGCTTCAATAGATGAATACGAGGGTTCTAATCAGATAAAAGGTACTATGTACGCCTATTAGTAATCACCAACCAATAGGCCTTTGAACCTAATCTAGCTTTCTTCAATTGCAGTACGCACTTGTTCGTCAAGCTTAGCACCATAAAAATCTTTACTAGACACGGGTTCGCTTTCGGTAAATGTACCTTCGCTAGAGCGAAATGTTGCTGTGAAATCTCCCATTTGCAAAGCAAGTGAGGTAAACCAAGAAGCTGCATCTAACTTTCCCTGTGATAAAAGACTTAATCTTACGTCATCAGATGAAACATTAACAAGTCCTTGCTCTAACCAATCAGGATGACGTACAGGCACTCCTACGCCTACCCATTCTTCTCTAACACTTAAGGGTGGGTCGCCAGCAGGAACAGTATCAAACACAAAAGTGCCAACTATCGGTGCGGTGTCATCAGCATCAGCTAAACCTTCCATTTCAAATGTCAGCATACCGTAAGCAGCTACTCGTCCACAGACCTCTCCACGATTATTCTGACAAGCTCCTGATAGCTCAATAATGTCAGCCCCCATTGGACAGTTTCCTTCAAATGCACAGCGTTCGCTCATTTTTATCTCCTTCTTGCATAAAGTATTACAGCAGTAGACCATAGTTGCAAGCAGTAGCATTTTAGTGCCTGAAATATGTCGCACAATCTACCTTGAGTGAAATAAAAAAACCTCTGATTTAACAGAGGTAGAATAAACTTGGTCGAGAGGAGCAGATAAAACTCCAACTTTTGAATTGTTTTTGGAGGAGCTGAATAATATCAAAATTGCCGTAAATAAACTCAGTAATATTTCGATGTACGACGATAAGAAATTATTAAAAATTAAACTTTAGCGGGCTGACGCAGCATCGTATAATTAATGTATGAAAGCAGTTAATCTATATGAAGCAACTGAGGTGCTGGAGCGTGTTAGGCGTAAAGTGATGGGTGTTGAAAACGAACTGGACAAACGTGCACGTGAGATGTATGGTGTTGAGCCTGATATGGATATTATGTTACTCGAACACGACAAACCCGATGAAGAGCCATTTCCTGACAAGAAGAACCAGAAATCTGTTGAGCCGAAAATTAAAGGCAATACATCGATAACAGAGGTAGAAAAACTTGTAGATTCATAGGGTGAACCCCCTCGAACTTTTTATGGTACGATAAACGTAAGAACTATCGATGTATTTACGACAATAAACAAAAATGGTATACTATAAACAGATAAAAGCTTGGTGGGGCAATGGCTATGTTGAATAATTACGATAAAATTACACAAGTGTTAAACTTCTTCGTCCGTAAGAATGCCAATTCACGTATCCAAAAATTGAAAGCAATCAAACTTATATGGGCTGCTGACCGTTATCATTTGAGAAAGTACGGTCGACTAGTCTCGGGTGATGAGTATGTGGCAATGAGGTTTGGCCCTGTCGCATCTAACGCCGATAATATCGCTAACAACGACACTATGTGGCTAAGTGATGACATTGTCGATAATGCAAAGAAGTTTGTTAAGCCATCACCTGATCGTAAGGTGGTTTACTCCCATAGCGACGTTGTTGGAAGTCTATTTTCCAAAACGGATCTAGAGGCGTTAGAGTTTGCTTGGAAAGAATTTGGACAATTCGATGGTTTTCAGATTGCTGACATATCGCACGACTACCCAGAGTGGTCTAAGCATCAAGACGATATTGAGCTTGGTGTTCAGAGACGAAAAAATATCGATCCAATCGACTTCTTCGATAACCCTACTAAATTAACGCACTTGCAGAAAGACCCGTTTGTACTTGACGACGAAATCCTAAAGGATTCAAAGGAAGTTTACACGGGCGCATTCTAGGCTAGACTATGGAGTTTAGCCCTGACCAATTGCGAAAAGCACTTGTTCAAACAGGGTCATTAATTCGGTTTGATCCAGGCACAATTTTTGGTAATACAAACGCCCATTTTGGCGTAGTGGTAAATGCCGACCCACATAAACAAAAAGCTATTGTAGTGATATGTGCCTCTTCTAAGGTGGAGAAATTGAGGCGGTTTGCATCTTTACGTGGTCTCCCGTCTGCGACCATAGTTTGTATTTCTGGTGGTACGCACTCGCACTTCGGCCAAGACACGGCATTTAACTGCAATAACCCCGAGGTGGTACCATTCGATGTCCTAGAGACTTGGCAGAATCAAAATTTGGTGGAACTAGTCAAGAGGAATAATTTGATAGATGATAACCTTCTTGATGAAATTCGAGCAGGCCTGATGATAAGTGACTTGGTGGAAGACGCTATCAAAGATATGCTAACTTAATTATTGTCTAGTCGCGAAGCCATATAGCAAGGAGGTAAATGTGTATAAAGGTAAGTTTTCTCCTAATGATTTCGAAATAAAACAGAAAAAATACCTATCGCGCTCTGTTTTTGACACTGTCGATATGCACGCATATGTGGATGTGAAGACGGCCGTACGTTCAATTCGTAAGTATAAAGGTGAAGGTGTCGACTTCGTAGGAGACAACTCAAGTTATTATGAATTTTATTTGATGGTCACCCCTAATCTTAGTAACCAAACAAGAAAAGAGAAGTTTTGGCTTGATTTTACTCCGTTGAATTATGGTGGTTGGCGCTATTGGCTAAAGTGTCTTGAATGTAAGCATCGACGTACAAAACTGTACGTGACACAAGACCGAGTTGCTTGTATGGATTGTCTCGGGCTAATTTACACCAGTAAGACTGGCTCAAAAAATAAGCCACTCGTAAGGTTGAATAATTACAAGAAAGCGATAGAGATGTTAAGTGAGAACCGCCGTATGACGTACGCTGGTGAAAAGACTCGCTTTGGTCGTAGGTTTAGTCGATACTATCAGGATTTGAGCGACTTGGCTGAATCTTTTGTTTAGGTAATTCGCCTCTTGATGCTTTTTTGAGCATCTCACGAGCAATAAATGATAATGAATTAATCACATTCTCGATTTGAATGTCATCGAGTTCATCATAGTCTTTCCCGAGTATTTTTCGTGCTTCTTTTATACTTATAATCTTATTCATACGTTCACCGATTAAAAATACACTTTTTATATTTTAAACGGTTGACCTCACCGCTGTTTTCGCTCGAAGATGATGAAAAGTTAATCATTACAGGAGGCGAAAATAGATGGCAGCAAAACCATATAAAATAGATGTAATCGGTGGGTATGAGTTTAGCGAGGTAGCAAGTAGTCTACAGAAATGTCTGCGCAGAGGATACGAATACGAGGCGTCATTTTGGGTATATATACTGCACGAGAGTTCGTATTACAAATATGCGTGGAAACGATTACTTATCGTCGCATCAGAGGATGTCGGCAATGGGTCGCCAGAAATTGCATCCCTTATCCATTCGCTGCAGCAAAACTACCATTACTGTATTACTTCTGTGAATCGTGGTAAGAATGATGCGCTAGTGTTTTTGCTGCAAGCAGTGATGGCGATATGTCGAGCAGAGAAAAGTCGTGAAGCAGATTCGTTAGCAAATCTCATTCGCACTCGATACGAACAAGGCGAACGTCTAGAAGTGCAGGACTATGCGCTCGATATGCACACGAAGCGTGGTCGTGAAATTCACGGTGAGTGGACGGCGGGAAGTATCGAAGACATAGCCGAACGACATCGCAAATGGTATGACGAATTCAGTAAAGTAAAACCAGATATTGGAGATAGATATCTCGATGACCTTAAGCGAGTCAAAGGAGTGAAGCGATGAGCTTTTTAGCTGTTGCTAGTTCTCGTACGATTTTTGATAGTCTGGACATTTCAGAGGACACCAAGCAAGACTATCTGAGCCGTTTACCAGTATTTTTAGGATTCGTACATACAAACGGTATCACGAGAGATTTACTTTTGGATTATAAGCAGTATCTTCGTAGTCGTACTGACCTGAGTATATCAACTAAGAATAAGCAGCTGGCGGTAGCTAGGATTATTCTACGTGAGCTATATCGCAAAGGAGCAATATCGGTAGACCTGTCACAGGGTGTTAAAAGTTTCGAGCAAAGTAATCGTCATAAAGTAAGTGGGCTTACTGATGATGAGGTTGAAAAAATTTGCGAGTTTCTACGAACTGCGGATAGCACCTTTTCGATAGTAAGGCAGCGTGCGATAGTCGCATTACTATTATTCCAAGGATTACGCACAGTCGAAATATGCCGACTAGATGTGAGTGATATTGACATAGTTAATTGCACTCTTTCAGTGCTTGGAAAGGGCCGAGACGATAAAGAGTTAATCCACCTTCACCCCGAAACGGTTAAAGCACTTAAAGAATACCTCAAGCGTTCACAAGTAAAGCACGGTGCGGCTTTTTATTCACTCCTAGGTAAGCGACGTTATGAACGATTGACGACTCGTGGCCTACGAGTGATAGTTACAAATCTGTTTGAACACTTAAGTATTGACCGCACCGTACACGGCACTCGGCACTGGTACACTACACGACTAATTAAGGAGTATAAAAGTGACTTGGCCAGAGTAGCCAAATATACTCGACACCGTAGCCTAGAAACGCTTAATGTCTACAATGATTCGATACTGACAAAGGCTGACCTACCGAAATACTACTCAGTATTTGAAAGTAGCAGTCTAACGAGAAGTTAGAAGTCAGTTAATTCAGATACTTTAACATCTAGTGCTTTTGCGAGTTTCTCAATATTTTTCAGTGAAGGGTTGCGTACGCCCCTCTCAATACCCGATATGTATGTACGGTCTAGTCCAGTAATCTCACCAAGCTTTTCTTGCGAGAGCAACTTTTCTAATCGTAATGTACGAATCTTTTTACCTAACTTTTGTGCTGCACTTGTTCTAGCCATAATTGTTACTAGCGTGTCAGTTTGTTGACTATGGGTCTACGGACTAAAAGTCACATAATGATTGATTTTTATCTGTTATTTGTGTGATAATTAACTCAACATCTAATCAATTAAAGGAGTAAAGATGGCTAAGCAAGAAGGAAAGAAAAACTGGTTTAGTAGGCATAAGGTCTTAACTATAATCATTGCGGTCGTTCTACTGGGCGGAATTATTGGTGCGTTTAGTGATGAGCCAAAGTCGGACACTACTACAAAGAAGGACGACTCCACCGTTGAAGCAAATACTGAGGAGAAAAAGGCTGAGCCAGAAAAGGGTATCGCTGGAGGCCAATACAAAGTTGGTGCTGATATGCCTGCCGGTGAATATGTAGTTGTTGGTAGTGGCTATCTTCAGATATCAACGGATTCGAGCGGTGAATTCGGTAGCATAGTGGAAAACGATAACTACAATAATCGAACAATCATTTCAGTAACAGACGGCCAGTATGTTCAATTTAGTGGTCGAGCGTACACTTGGGAAGAAGCTCCAAAGATAGACACATCAAGCGGCACATTACCTGACGGTAAATATAAAGTTGGCGTGGATTTTCCAGCTGGTGAATATAAGGTAGTGCCAAACGGTGACGGATACTTGGCGGTGAGTACGTCAGCGAGCGAATCAACAAACTCTATCGTTACAAATGATAACTTCAATACAGAAAAATACATTACCGTACAAGACGGTCAGTATCTCAAGCTTAATCGAGCAAGTTTGAAACTAAAGTAAAACCAACACACTTAAGAAATACCCAGCTCACTGGCTGGGTATTTTGTTTTACTCTGCTGATTCTACGAGTGGTTTTTCTTTAGCTGCTACTCTCTTCTTAATACGCAGTCGTGGCTTCGGGAATTCAACCTTTTCAGTAATTATTTGGCAAAGCGAAGCGGCAACATCTTCAATCTGGAAGTAAATACCAGTTTGCTCCTTTAGGTCGTTACGAAGCCGTTTGACTACTTCCTCTGAGTAGAGTATCTTGGCAAGGTTTTCTGGATTAAGCGCATTCGTGCGCTTCCAAAACGTTTCAAGCTCGCCACGTTCAACAGCCTTCTTGGTTAGATTCCAGAATAGCTCAGGCGCCTTCTTGAGGTCGTCGTTATCCATCAAATCAACTTTGAAGATAAGTGTTGTTGTAATTGGCTTCGCAAAATTGACTCGGTATAGTTGTACTTCACGGCCGTTGAGTAAAAGAATCCAATCAATACCTTCGTTGGCTGCATACGCAAGACTTTGGCGTAGGTGCTTCTCGTTTATATCGAGTTCAATTGACTTGACCTCAACAACGAAGTGCTTTTTACGTTTTAGCTGAATAACGTAATCAGCATACTCAGACTTGATTCGGTATTCTGTTTTAATTTCTTCGAGCTCTTGGTAGCCAAGGATTTCAGTCAGAAAACTATTCGTCATAATACGGGTATCGGCTTCGTTGCGATTGGCGAAATCCTTCTTGAGGTATCGTCGCTTATACGACTTAAGCTGTTCGCGCATTATTTTGAGTTGATTTTCGGTCGCCATACTATTTCCTCTCGGTCGATAAAACATTATTACATCTGTATATATCTTACAACAATCTCGTCAATTCTTGATTTTATGAACTAGGATAAAGTTTCCAATTAATTAGCGGAGTAAATATAATATAGGAATATGGCACTAATCTACGTAAAGGGTATTATCACATTCGAAGCGATTAATGTTGCCGAGTATGTTCAGAAACTCACTATTGACGATGTCTCGTTTACTCTTAAGGACGAGTTAAATCTAGTATGCTCTTTTAGCATAGACGCACCTGACACTTCAGACTCCCACTTAGACCAACAGATTAAAAGCTGTCTTGAACACATATGTGCAAGTATCATTATCGCAACGGGTGTCGATATCGTAGATTGCGAGGTCGTTGAGACGTATATACCCGAAGAGCAAACACATACTAAGCATCAAACAGGAAACGCAAGAATTGTGCAATACGACTTGAGCGGTAAAGAAATTACAAAACACTCTGATGTTGCTAATAAAATTTGTAATAGTGCATCACCAAAGACCTGGGGCGTCGCCTCACTTATTTATAGTGCAGAGACCACGGATGATGACTACGGAAGATTCTGGCTGCTGTATAGTGCACTACAACTCTTATCGGTTGGTCAGTTTGAAGGTAACGACAGGCAGCGAGTTAATCAGTTGATGATGAAGTATGCAAGTTCGCCTGAACCGAGTCATATGCAAACCGTTGTTTCTGATTTTGGAAATGACAAAGGTAAATACATAAGTATAGTTACCGCTACTCGTGATGCTTTTTCTCACGACGGGGCAACATTTAATAATGGCCAAGTTTTTGATTTACGTTATCAGCTAGTACTACCTTCGCTGTTTAAAATGCTACCAGTATGTAAAAAAGAAATAGCAAATATCGTCGCTTAATTCCGATATTAAGAATTACGGGAACTATTTTTTTGAGTATACTTTTCGGCTGCTTCAACCATTCCACGGGCGGTGCGTGCTCGTGTTAATTTTCCGTAGACTTCAAGCAAATCCTTATTTTTTTGGTCATCGCTTAAGTCTTCGTAATAAGCTTTCAGAGAAATAATATCGCCATTTTTATAGACTGGAAATAATGACTGCTCATTGTGTTGGCCAATTATCGATTCAAACTTTGTTTTTATATTCGATATGGCAGAGTTGAAAATAGTAAGCCTACGCTGTGCTTCCAGCTTTTCATACGTTCTTTCGTTTACACGGTAGAGCAGCGTAATTAACAACATACCAACCACGGCTAATCCAGCCAAAATCCATAGGGTATCTGTAAGACCAAGATGAGCGGCGTTGGATAAATTTACAGATAGACCCACTCCAAACCCTGTGACAATTAATAGGAAACCGATAGTATTAGTTTTATTTGAACGTAGGGTGAACGGGTTTCTGTTAAAGTATGTTCGGTTTTGTGCTTCAGCGTAACGCTTACTTTGTACTAGATCGGAACTAACAATCACCGACCCGATAAAGGCAAGTAAGCTCCCTGTGATTTCTAACCATTCCATAGCGACTATTTTACAGCAGCTTACCTGTATATAGTAATTGCTAGTATAATCAGCATAAGCATTATGGATATCGAAAGTGTTAAAAAAGAGTATTCTAATTCAAATAGTGAAAGCAAACTAGTTGAACTTTTAAAGATTGAGCTTGGCGTGGATGAGTCAGCAAAGAAAATTGACCCCACAAAATTGCGTTATGCCGTGTACGTTAGAAAATCGACCGAGAATGAAGAACGCCAGGTACGCTCGATAGAAGACCAGATAGCGGACTGTTATGATTTGGTAATTCAGCCGAGTGGTATAAGAATAAATTCCAATACAGATATATACCAGGAGGAGAAATCCGCAAAAGTATCGGGCGAACGTAAAGAATTTAATAAACTCATCAAGGCAATTAATGAGGGCAAGTATGATGGTCTGATAGCGTGGCATTATGATAGGCTCGCCAGAAATATGAAAGAGGCTGGCGAAATTATCGATATGGTCGATAGGGGTGTTTTGAAAGATTTACGCCTTGCGAAGGCAACATTCGAGAATACGCCGAATGGGAAAATGATACTTGGTATCAATTTTGTACTATCGAAGCACTACTCTGATCACTTAAGTGAATCAGTTTTGCGAGGAAACAGAAGTAGTACCGAAAAGGGTCGCATACTCAATCAAATGGTTCACGGTTATCGGATTGAAGAGGGTGACCGCTGGATTGTACCCGATGGCAAAAACTTCGAGATACTACAGCGAGCGTTCCGAATGCGAATAGATGAAAATAAATCTTTGCGTGAAATAGCTGAATTCATCAATAAAATGGGCTACAAGGCCTACAGAATAACGCAGGGACACTATATCTACAAGTTCGACACTGATGATGTATCGAAATTGTTTAAAAGGCCATTGTATGCGGGTGTGCATACGTATGGTAGACAAGTTGTCGATATGAGGCGAGTAGATGATAACTTTGTTACGATGATTACTGAAGACGAGTATATTGATATGAATCGTGACACAGGCTTCATATCATATGCTCACCGCCACAGGGCTAAACGAACGAGTAAAAAGGATGTGTCGGATTTCCTTCGTAAATTTGTTATTTGCGGTCATTGCGATAAGTTTATGGAGACGAGTGTAACGACGAAAAAAGATGGTTACGACACGATGCGGTTTAGGTGTAAGAATAAAGCCTGTGAATTTGTTAACAGTGGCCCCGCTGGTTCAATGTTGAGGGATTATGCAGTCGCCTACTTAAAGCAACATCAGCTCGCTAATGAGGAAACGTACAAACTATACAAATCCGATATGCTGGAGAGTATCGCCGAACAAACGGACGACCTGAAGACGCAAGAAAGACAGCTTATAGCGCATATCGCCAATCAGAAGCAACGATATGAAAACGTGAGAGATGTCGTATCGCAAGGAGACCCTAAGTATATGAGGCATTACACACCTGATCATCTCGATAAACTATCTAGCGAAATTGAATCTATGCAGTCGGAACTCAGGGGTATTCGTCGTGATATTGCAGAAATTGGCGACAGTTTTGTGTCATATGAGCAATTCCTCAAACTTTACAAAAATGCAGGGGAATTACTAAGGTTAACGAGTGGAATGTCGCTCGCTGACGAGATTATCAGAATTTTCTTCTCAAACTTTACGGTAACGGGTGTGCCATATGGTCTAAAAATGAAACAAAAACAGTGGTCAATTTCTAACCACTGTCTTCGTAAACCATTCGACAAAATAGCCGAAAATGATGAATTTCTTGTATGGTCGGGGTGAAAGGACTCGAACCTTCGACCTCGCGGTCCCAAACCGCGCGCGCTAGCCAACTGCGCCACACCCCGAAGTGTGATAACCTGAGTATTTTAACAGATTATATTACAGTTGGCT